>OGIO01000036.1_pt1 | contig 170681 bp, 106 predicted proteins | sample 1571841 | NCBI WGS metagenome assembly OGIO01 (sample SAMEA2582111, study PRJEB24529) | metagenome | biome: Human gut stool | place: China | collected 2011
GTATCAAACGTGAACAAAAAGCGTTGAGTTATAATGTACAGCAAGTAAAGGGAGATGAATTGACTAATATAAAGGATGCTAACTTTATTAATGCTTTATCAGGAAAAGTAGCTGGCGTAACAATAAATGCTTCTTCAGCCGGTGCTGGGGCTGCGGCTCGTGTAGTTATGCGTGGTACAAAGTCTTTGGAGAAAAATGATAATGCACTTTATGTTATTGATGGTATTCCAATGTTTAATGTAAATTCAGGAGATAATGCTGGAGGTACGATGAACAAACAGCCAGGATCTAATAGCGTAGCTGATATTAATCCTGAAGATATTGAGAGCATGACAATTTTAACAGGACCTTCCGCTGCAGCCTTGTATGGTTCGGATGCTTCTAATGGAGTTATTCTTATCACTACTAAAAAAGGTACTGTAGGAAAAGTGCAAATTTCTTATAGTAATAGTACAAGTTTTTCATCTCCGATGATGATGCCGAAGTTTCAGAATATTTATGGTAATCGTGAAGGAGAGTTAGGCAGTTGGGGGAGCTTGATGGATACTCCTAGCAACTTTGATCCATCTGACTTCTTCAATACGGGAATGACGGAGATGAATGGTTTCACGTTGACCACTGGTACTGAACAAAATCAAACTTACGCATCTGTCTCTACTACAAACTCTACAGGTATCTTACCTAATAATGCTTATAACCGCTATAATTTCTCTATTCGTAATACCGCTAAATTCTGTGATAATAAGTTGAGTCTTGATTTGGGAGCTCAATATATTATTCAAAATAATAAGAATATGGTAGGTAGTGGACAATATTTTAATCCCTTGGTATCTCTTTATCTTTTTCCACGAGGTGAAAACTTTCAGGAAGTACAGATGTATGAACGCTATAGTGAGGCTCGAAACCTTATGGTACAATATTGGCCGGAATCTATATTTGGTACTGATTTGGATATGCAAAACCCATATTGGATTATGAATCGAATGCAGAATGAGCTTTCTAAACGTCGTTATATGTTTAATGCTAGTCTGAAATGGGATATAACAGATTGGGTGAATGTAACAGGGCGAGTACGTGTGGATAATTCAGATAGCGATAGTTATGAAAAGTATTATGCTAGTACACGAGGTACTTTTACAGAAAGTAGTTCTAAAGGTTATTATGGACATACTAAACAAAATGATCGGTCTGTTTATGCTGATGTAATGGCTAGCATAAATAAGAATTTCTTTGATGACAAACTTTCATTGAATGCAACTGTTGGTGCTTCTATTAATGATATTCAGGAAGATGCTATGTATCTAAAAGGAGGATTGGAGCAAATTCCTAATTTCTTCCATTATGGCAATATTAATGTCAATACTTCCAAGCGTAATGAATCAAAATGGCATGATCAAGTACAAAGTGTTTTTGCAAGTGCAGAATTAGGATGGAATCATCAATTGTATTTGACTGTCACTGGGCGTAATGACTGGGCATCTCAATTAGCTTTTACCAGCAAAGGTTTCTACTTTTATCCGTCTGTTGGTCTGTCATGGCTTGTTAGTGAATCTGTAAAGCTACCAAAAGCTATTTCTTATTTGAAAGTTCGTGGTTCGTGGGCGGAGGTCGCTTCTTCCCCTAATCGATACCTTACCCAAATGCAATATACTTATAATGAGCAAACAAATACATATGAATATCCTGCAAGTCATTATAATACTAATCTGAAACCAGAAAATACAAAATCATGGGAACTAGGCGTCAATGCTAAATTCCTTGGCAACCGTATTAATTTAGATATGACCTTCTATCGTTCTAATACCTTCAATCAGACATTCTATGTTGATGCATCGGCTTCATCTGGATATAAGAATAATATTGTGCAGACTGGTAATATTCAGAATCAGGGTATTGAGCTGGCTTTAGGATATTCTGATACATTTGATAAAGTGAAGGTATCTACAAATTTCACTTACACTCTTAATCAAAACAAGATCGTTAGTTTAGCGAATGGTGCCATCAATCCGGAAACCGGCGAAGCTATCGAAATGGAGTATTACTCAAAAGGAACATTGGGAACTAGTGGTGGTCCGACTTTAAGACTCTATGAAAACGGATCAATGGGAGATATTTATATCAATCAGCGTTTGCGTCAGTCTCCTAATGGATATATTTGGAAAGACCCCTCTAATGGAAGTTTGGCTATTGAAAATACGGAATACCGCAAGGTTGGCTCTATTCTTCCTAAATATTATTTGGGATGGAATGGTAGTGTTGCTTGGAAGGGATGGAATCTTGGATTTGCATTCACCGGGCGTTTTGGAGGATTAGTTGTATCGGATACACAAGCCATGATTGATAAATATGGTGTATCTGAAAGTTCTGCAGTTGCTCGTCAGGCAGGCGGTGTATGGGTTGGAGACAGTAAAGTGGATGCTGAGGAATATTATAGTAAAGTAACTACCGCTGTTGGTACTTATTATACATATAGTGCAACGAATATTCGCCTTTCTGAACTGAGCTTGAGCTACCAACTTCCTAAAACATGGTTCAAAAATCATGTAAATATGACACTGGGGCTTACAGGAAAGAATTTATGGATGATTTATTGTAAAGCACCTTATGATCCGGAAAGTACATCTTCTGTCACTAGTAATTTCTATCAGGGGGTTGACTATTTTCAACAACCTAGTTTGAGAAGTCTCGGATTTAATGTCAAACTAACATTCTAGTTTAGATTATGAAAAAGAATAAGATAATAAAGAAGTTTGCAAAACTGTCTGTGTATACTTTGTTAGTAGCACTAGGAACAGGTTGTACCGATAAATTTGAAGAGTATAATACAAATCCCTTTGGACCTAAACCTGACCAAATGCTGGGTGATAATGCAATCACCGGATCATTGATTAAAAGCATGATTCCTGCATTAGTACAAGGACAACAGAACAATTCACAGATGTTGGATCAGATGATTGGATCTGAATATGGTGGAGAAATTACTTGTATCGCCCAATGGGGTAATGGAGGTAATTATTATACTTACAATCCAAGAGTTGGGTGGTATGGAAATATGTTTGATACTACTATGCCACAGATTTATACCGGATATTTCCAGATACGTGATCTTTCTGATGGCAAAGGATTGGCTTATCAATGGGCACAGATTCTTCGTGTGGCAGCTTCACTTAAAATTAGTGATTGTTATGGACCGATTCCTTATTCTCAAATTACAGGAACTGCTTTTACTGTAGAATATGACAATATGGAGGATCTTTATAAACACATGTTTGATGATTTGGATGAAGCGATTTCCGCTTTTAAAGTAGCAGTGTTAGGTAATGAAGATATGAGTTCTTTATCAGAATACGATCTTGTATTTAATGGAGATTTTAACAAATGGGTGAAATTTGCCAATTCTTTAAAGCTTCGTATGGCAATGCGCATTTCTAGTGTTTCTCCAGCACTTGCCAAGGAGAAAGCAGAAGAAGCTGTTTCTGATGTAATTGGTGTGATGACATCTGCATCAGATGCTGCATATAGTAAATATAATGACGGTATGAATCCATATTATCGTGTTACTTCTTCATGGAATGAAATTCGTATCAGTGCTAATATCACTTCATATTTAAGCGGTTATAATGATCCTCGTTTGGCTAAATATGCATCAGAAGCAGATGCTTCTATCGGTGGAGGACAAATAGGAGTGCGAAATGGTATTTACCAAAGTGCTACAACTCAGGCAAATTATACAAAATTCTCCCGCCTGAATATTGGTATAGATGATGAATTGCTCATTATGTCTGCATCTGAAGCTTATTTTTTACGTGCAGAAGCTGCATTGATGTATAAATGGAATATGGGAGGAACTCCCAAAGAACTTTATGACGCAGGAGTGACAGTGTCTATGGAAGAACGTAAAGCTACTATTGGCGATTATTTGAAAAGTGAAAAGGTTCCTGCTGCTTACAGTGATCCTTCGGATTCAGGTAAGGATATAGCAGCAGTGTCAACTGTAACTCCGAAATATAATGAATCAGCAAGTGTTACAGAGAATTTGGAGCGTATTTTGATTCAGAAGTGGATTGCCAATTTTCCGAATGGTTGGGAAACGTGGGCTGACATTCGTCGTACAGGTTATCCTAAACTATTCCCTATCGTGAATAATCTGAATACAGATGGGGTGACAGTGCAGCGTGGTATGCGTCGTTTGCCTTTCCCTCAGTCAGAATATAATACGAATAATGCAAATGTGAAAGCAGCTGTATCAATGTTAGGTGGTGCAGATAACTCTGCCACAGATCTTTGGTGGGCTAAGAAAAATTAAATCAGAACGTTAAAATAATTTTTATTATGAAAACGAGCAAATTGAAAAAAATAATATACGGAATAGGAATTTCTCTCTTTTTTTCGCAGGGATTCTTAAATATCGCATGTAGTGATTGGACCGACATAGAGGCGAAAGATTATTATGAACCTCCTACGCAAGGTTATGAAAATAATTTGAAGGATTATTTTAACTCTCCACATAAGATTATGTTTGGCTGGTTTGGTAACTGGGCAGGTAAGGGAGGTTCTTCCATGCAATATGCTTTATGTGGATTACCGGACAGTACGGATTTTGTGAGCCTTTGGCTCTGTTGGGGAAATCTGACGGTTGAGCAACAGGCTGATTTAAAAGACTTTCAGGCTAAGGGTTCCAGAGCAGTGCTTTGTTGGCGCGCAGGAGATATTGGTGATAATCTCACACCGGGGGGTAACGATGATGCAGTGAAGGAAGCGTTTTGGGGCTTTGATCCTAAAGATGAGCAATCTTGCATTGAGGCTGCTAAGAAATATGCACTTGCTATTGTAGATACATGTAACAAATATAATATCGATGGATTTGATTATGATATTGAGGATTGGGGGACTTTAATGAACTCCAGTATGCCATCAGTACCCAATGCGTTTATGAAGACTTTACGTGAGGAGTTTGATAAGACGGGGAAAATGTTGGTTGCTGATATCCCTGGTGGTGCAGGTTGGTTGAGCTTTTATGAAGTGCTTTCAGAGGAAACAGTTCTAAGTCTTGATTATATAGCTTGGCAGACCTATGAACTAGGACATTCTGGATTGGATTCTTTCTTTGAAGCTGTACGTAGAAGTCACCCTAATGTCTTTAAAGAAGCTATGGGGAAATCTATTGTGACTGCAACTTTTGAAAGAGCAGTGGATAAGCATTACTTTACCGAGCAACAGAGCTATCATCCGGCTTGTGGAATAGAACATGCAGGTATGGGGGCTTATCATATTGAGTATGATTATCCTGGAAATCCTGATTATCCCACAGTGCGTGCAGCTATTGCTGCACAGAATCCTCCTATTAATAACTAAAAGAAAGGGTTAAACAATGAAGAGAATATCTTTACTTAAAATAATGGCATTTGGGGTACTGGCACTGGTCCATACTGCATGTGAAAATGCTAAGTATGATGTTATAGATAATTTAGTCTATATAAATGAAGCGTCTACATCCAAAACTAAAGAATTGACATTGACAGAGGGTACGACGCGTACTTCGTTAACTGTACGTTTGGTGAATATTATTAATCAAACAATAAAAGCTAATTTATTTATTGACGAATCTGTATTAGATGCTTATAATAAGAAGAATGAAACTAATTATAAAATGCCTCCTAAAGAATATATATCATTTCCTGAATCAGTGACAATTGAAGCAGGTTCTGTAAGTGCAGATCCTGTGAATGTTGATATTAAAAGTTTTGAAGCTGAAGGCGGTGCTCAATATGCAATTCCCATCAGTATTAAGAATGTGGAAGGAGGTATTGAGAAGTCGGAATCCTCTTCCAGTTTTTTATTGGTTCTTGTGAAGCCTTTGAAACAAGCTGTTCCTAAATTAACATGGTATAATGGTATGCATGCAGCCCCGGAAGGAGCTTGGGGGTTAGCTTTGCCAAATTATACATTGGAATGGTGGAGTAAAGTCACCTCTAAATCAGGGAACGGTGGATATACTAAGAATAATCAGGCTATAATAAACTCAGGAGGTTCAGGGACAGAACTATATATACGGTTTGGTGACTTAATCTATTCCGAGAATGGTAGCTATAAAAATAATTTCCTACAAGTAAAAACGATGGGGTCTCAATTTGATACAGGTGATCCAACTAAGGGAAAAGGTTTAGAAGCACAAAAATGGTATCATTTTGCAGTGAGTTATGATGCAGCATCCGGTACTACTTTATTGTACCAAAATGGTACTGTAGTTGCCTCATTATCTTCTTCAATAGGACAACCGATGAATATTGATCAATTTCAGATGATTTCTTCAGGAGAAGAATATTTTCCGGATTTCTGTGAAATGTGTCAGGTTCGTTTTTGGAAAGTTACACGCACAGTTAATCAGATAAAGAAATCTATGTATACCGAAGTTGACTATACAGACAAGAATTTGTTGTTGTATCTGCCAATGAATGAAGGTGAAGGAGCTACAATACTACACGATGTAACCGGTAATGGTCATGATGTGGAAATTGGCAATTCTAACCTAGGTAACGAAAACCGTCAAAAGGTGACATGGGAAACATATTCATTTGCTCAATAATTTAAAACAGTATGATATGAAAGCATTATTTAAATATATATTATACAGTACATTTTTTGCTATGTCATTGCCATTAGTCACAGCATGTGACGATGACGAAGCAACAGATCCGTATGATATCAATTATGTCTATATTTATAAACCAAGTGAAACAAATGCTACTTTAGAGTATAAAGGAGACGGAACTTTTTTGAAAGAAATCGCCACCGAACATATTTTGTCTCCTGTCAGGTGTACTAAACCTGCACCACAAGATTTGACCATCCAATTAGCTATTGACAGGTCATTGGTAGATGCATACAACAGTGAATATGGAACGAGCTATGTAGCTTTACAAAATGCAGAACTGGAAAATGCAACTTTGTATATAAAACAAGGGGAATATATCTCTGCAGATACTTTAAAAGTGCATTATACTAATATGGAAGAATTTAAGAACGGATCGGAAAATTATATTCTCCCGATTGCTATAACTTCTATTAATGGAACAGGAGTATCAGCGAGTGAAAGTAATAGTAAGATATTCTTGACATTTGAATCGACTTACAAACCAAATCATGTCACACTGACTTCAAGTAAAGAATATCTGTTAGAGTATCAGTATAGTCAAGGATTTACAAATTTAAGCAGTGAATGGAAGCTTGACGGTATCTTAAAATCGGCATGGGCCGCAGATGGTGACACCAAAGTTACTCTTGCTATTAATCCGGCATTAGTTGGAACGTATAATGCATTGCATGGCACAGATTATTCTTTACTGACTAGTGCAAGTTTGAAGCAATCGACAATAATGATTAAACAAGGAAAAACAACTCCGGAAGAGAGTGTTGCCTTGAGTTTTTCGGATGATATGGCTTCTGTGCAGCTGGGTACTAACTATGTTATTCCAGTGACAATCACGAATGTTGATGGAGTAGGAGCAGATATAGGCGAGAATAAAGTTATATATATTGTTTATAAAACAGCACTTGTCGGATTTTTATCTTGTGTAGACAAACCGGTAGGTTCTGTAATAAATGACCATTCGGGTTGGAGTTTTACTTTGAATGGACAATCTAGCGACTTGTATGATTATGTTCCGGATGGCAGCATACTTGATATCGATTTGGGAAAACAAGAGAATATAAAAACTATTGCTTTACATTTCTATGAATGGTTTTATTCTTCGGAAAGTGCAAGTATAGCGATAAGTAATGATGGAGAGAAATATGAGGATCTTGGTGTAGCTTCAGGATTTGCAAATAAGACAAGTTACATTCTTCTTCTTGTGGCTAAACAAGCGCAATATATAAGAGTAACTTTCCATGGAGCTCTTTATTATTCTCCTTATATTAATACTGTAGGTATTTATACTGAAACTGAATAAAAAATGGCCCAAGTTTATTACTGAATGAGCTTGGGCTATTTGCTGTTTATATCATGTTGTGATCAGTTCTAAGTTTTCTTTGTTAATAAAACTTAGAACTGTTTTTTTTCTTGAGTATCTTATATTTTTGGATTGTATTATCTAAAAACTAATTAAAGGAAATGCTATGAGAATCATTCGCCGTATTATTTTTCAGCTGCTTTGTTTGTTGGGAGCATGTTGTTATATTCCTGCAACAGCACAAGTCGTTTTAGTTGATAATGGAAAAACTAAATCCAGGATTATTCTATCAGAAAATGACCAGATTAATCAAATATCAGCAAATTTATTTCAATTGTTCCTTCAGAGAATTTCAGGTTGTACATTTCCCATTGTAAAAGGGCAGAATGCAAAAAAAGGAGATATTATAATCAGTAGCAAAACCCCAGCTGGAGTGACAGAAGACGGTTTCAGCCTATCTACGAAAGATGGAATCTTACGTATTTCAGGCAGTGGGAATGGGACAGTCTACGGAGTTGTAACTTTACTCGAACAATATCTTGGAGTGGATTACTGGGGAGAAAACGAATACTCTTTTAACCCTGCGAAGACAATCGAACTGCCGCTTATCGATAAAATAGATAATCCGGCTTTCCGTTACCGCCAGACACAATGTTATGCTATTCGTACAGACTCCATATATAAATGGTGGAACAGGCTGGAAGAGCCAAACGAAGTGTTTGCTGCCGGTTATTGGGTGCATACTTTTGATAAGTTGCTTCCTGCTTCCGTATATGGAAAAGACCATCCGGAATATTATTCTTATTTTAAAGGCAAACGCCATCCCGGGAAAGCAAGCCAATGGTGTCTGAGTAACCCGGAAGTTTTTGAAATCGTGGCTCAGCGGATTGATTCTATTTTTAAGGCAAATCCGGATAAGCATATTATGTCTGTGAGTCAGAATGATGGTAATTATACCAATTGTACATGTGATGCCTGCAAAGCGATAGATGATTATGAAGGAGCACTCTCAGGAAGTATCATTACTTTTTTGAATAAGCTGGCTGCCCGTTTTCCCGATAAGGAATTTTCCACGCTTGCCTATCTGTATACGATGAATCCTCCGAAACATGTGAAGCCATTGCCGAATGTGAATATCATGCTTTGTGATATAGATTGTGACCGTGAAGTGACTTTGACGGAAAATGCCTCAGGTAAAGAGTTTGTGAAAGCAATGGAAGGCTGGGCTGCCATCACTAATAATATTTTCGTGTGGGATTATGGTATTAATTTTGATAATTATCTGGCTCCGTTCCCTAATTTTCATATCTTGCAGGATAATATTCGTCTGTTCAAAAAGAATCATGCCACTATGCATTTCTCACAGATTGCAGGAAGCAGGGGAGGAGACTTCGCTGAGTTACGTGCCTATCTGGTATCTAAGTTAATGTGGAACCCCGAAGCGAATGTTGATTCTTTGATGCAGCATTTCCTGCATGGATACTATGGAGAGGCTGCGCCATACCTTTATCAGTATATCAAGGTGATGGAGGGAGCGTTGATAGGCAGCGGACAAAGATTGTGGATTTATGATTCTCCTGTTTCCCATAAATACGGAATGCTGAAACCACAACTGATGCGACGTTATAATCAACTGTTTGATGATGCAGAGAAAGCGGTGGCTGAAGATAATAAATTCCTGAAGCGTGTGCAGCGTGCCCGCTTGCCCATTCAGTATTCGGAATTGGAAATTGCCCGTACTGAGACTGGTACGGATATGAATGAGATCAGTCCGAAATTGGCACTTTTTGAAGAACGGGTGAAAGAATTTAATGTACCGACATTGAATGAACGTTCCAATTCTCCTGTGGAATATTGCCAGTTGTATCGGGAGAGATATATGCCCCGTGCAGAAAAAAGCGTTGCGATAGGAGCGAAGGTTACTTATCTTATTCCTCCTACCGGTAAATATGCAGAAATCGGAAAAACGGCATTAGTGGACGGACTATTCGGAGGATCTACTTTCGTTGAAAGCTGGATTGGCTGGGAAGGAACAGACGGTGCTTTTGTTATAGATTTGGGTAAAGAGAAAGAAATACATAGTATAGATACGGATTTCCTGCATCAGATCGGAGCTTGGATTCTTTTCCCTCTGAAGGTGGTTTATTCCTATTCTGAAGATGGAGAGAATTATACACATTGGGGAACACATGATATGCCGGAAAACCGTTCGGGGAAAGTGGAGTTCCGCGGAGTGAAGACTGAATCGGAAATGCCAGTGCATGCCCGTTATGTGAAAGTTGAGGTCACCGGTACGAAAGAATGTCCCGAATGGCATTATGGTGTAGGGCATCCTTCGTGGTTCTTTATCGACGAAGTAACAATAAAATAAAAAAAAGTAGGGGCAAGCGTTAGTAGTTTGCCCTTCTTAGTTGTATTATATATAGATGGGTCAGAAAAATGACCCTTTCATCTATATACTATTGAACTATGCAACAGAATAAAACTGCTTCTCAAGGAAAAACTATCAACCCGATTTATTGGGTACCTACCGCTTATTTTGCAATGGGACTTCCCTTTATTGCCATCAATTTGGTTTCCGTATTCATGTTTAAGGATTTGGGTATTTCTGATACTCAGATAACGTTTTGGACTTCTCTTATCATGATGCCCTGGACACTCAAATTCTTATGGAGCCCTTTTCTTGAAATGTATCGGACCAAAAAGTTTTTTGTACTGGTAACCGAACTGTTGAGTGGTATATTGTTTGGAGTAGTAGCTTTTTCGTTATTCTTTGATTATTTCTTTGCTATCAGTATTTCCACTATGGCGGTGATTGCGTTCAGTGGAGCCACACATGATATCGCTTGCGATGGTGTATATATGGCAGAACTGAATAAAGAGGATCAGGCTAAATATATTGGAGTGCAGGGGGCTTTCTATAATGTGGCAAAATTGGTTGCCAATGGTGGATTAGTTGCTTTGGCAGGTATGCTGGCCGAACATTTCGGGGCAATAGAAGGAGCTTCGATAGATGCCAATAAGGGTGCATATTCATCTGCATGGATGATTATTTTTGCCGTAATTGCTGCAGTAATGGTATTGCTCGGTCTTTATCATATAAAGATGTTGCCTTCTACACAAGTTCCTGCTACCGGAAAAAAAACTACTTCAGAAATCATGCAGGATTTGGTAAATGTGATTGGAAACTTTTTTACTAAAAAACATATAGTATATTATATCTTCTTCATTATTCTCTACCGATTGGCGGAAGGATTTATAATGAAGGTTGCTCCTTTGTTTCTGCGTGCCTCCAGAGAGGTCGGAGGTCTGGGGCTGTCATTGACAGAAATCGGAACATTGAATGGCGTCTTTGGTTCTGCCGCCTTTGTTATCGGTTCATTGCTGGGTGGAATATTTGTTGCCAGATATGGATTGAAGAAAACTTTATTCATGCTTTGTTGCGTGTTCAACCTTCCTTTCCTTGCTTATACTTTCCTTGCTGTAGTCCAGCCGACCAGTCTTTATCTGATCGGAACATGTATTACAATGGAGTATTTCGGCTATGGTTTCGGATTTGTCGGACTGACCTTGTTCATGATGCAGCAGATTGCTCCTGGCAAACATCAGATGTCACATTATGCATTTGCTTCGGGAATCATGAATCTGGGAGTTATGCTTCCGGGAATGATCAGCGGCTATTTTAGTGATTTACTGGGATACCGTAGTTTCTTTATCTATGTACTGATCGCAACAATTCCTGCTTTTTTGATGACCTATTTTATACCTTTTACGTATGATGATTCAAAAAAGAAAAAATAAATTGCTATTTTTGAGTGATAATAGATAACTAATTACTAAATAAATAATTATTATGAATAAGATTCAAATTCCCTGGGAAGAACGTCCTGTCGGATGTACAGATGTAATGTGGCGTTACTCGCAAAATCCGGTCATCGGACGCTATCATATTCCTTCATCCAATAGTATTTTCAATAGTGCTGTCGTACCTTTCAAAGATGGGTTCGCCGGCGTATTCCGTTGTGACAACAAAGCTGTACAGATGAATATCTTCACAGGGTTCAGTAAAGATGGTATTCATTGGGATATTAGTCATGAACCGATTCAATTTAAAGCCGGTAACACGGAAATGATCGAATCCGAATATAAATATGACCCGCGTGTTACATGGATTGAAGACCGATATTGGATTACTTGGTGTAACGGCTATCATGGACCTACTATCGGTATTGCCTATACATTTGATTTTATAGATTTCTTCCAATGCGAGAATGCCTTCCTGCCTTTCAATCGTAATGGAGTACTTTTCCCGCAAAAGATAGATGGCAAATATGCTATGTTAAGTCGCCCCAGCGACAATGGACATACACCGTTCGGTGATATTTATATCAGCTACAGTCCGGATATGAAATACTGGGGTGAACATCGTTGTGTTATGAAAGTGACTCCTTTCCCTGAAAGTGCCTGGCAGTGTACCAAGATTGGTGCAGGTTCGGTACCTTTCCTTACTGATGAAGGCTGGTTGCTTTTCTATCATGGTGTTATCACTACTTGCAACGGTCTCCGTTATGCAATGGGTTCGGCGATACTCGATAAGGATCATCCCGAAAAGGTACTTTATCGTACCCGTGAATATCTGATAGGTCCGGCTGCACCTTATGAACTTCAAGGTGATGTGCCCAATGTGGTATTCCCATGTGCGGCATTGCAGGATGGTGAGCGTGTAGCTGTTTATTATGGAGCTGCAGATACTGTTGTAGGAATGGCTTTCGGCTATATCCAGGAAATAATTGATTTTACAAAACGGACGAGCATTATCTAAGAAGGATATGAGACGTATATTATTAACTTGCACACTGGCTTTCACCCTTCTCCCCGTATTTGGGGGAGAGGGTAAGGCCCCCCCTATGAATAAGGAAAAGAGTCTGTTGATAGACTATGTAGATCCTTTTATTGGAACGACAAATTTCGGTACCACTAATCCCGGAGCTGTTTGTCCGAATGGAATGATGTCCGTAGTACCTTTTAATGTGATGGGTTCTGCTGATAATACTTACGATAAAGATGCACGTTGGTGGTCTACGCCTTATGAATATACCAATTGTTTCTTTACAGGATATTCTCATGTAAATCTGAGTGGTGTCGGTTGTCCTGAACTGGGTTCTTTATTGCTGATGCCTACTACCGGAGAACTGAATGTAGACTATAAGGAATATGGGAGCAAATATAAGGATGAACAGGCTTCTCCCGGCTATTATTCCAATTATCTGACGAAGTATAATATAAAGACAGAAGTCTCTGCTACTCCGCGTACAGGTATTGTCCGTTTCACTTTTCCTAGAGGAAAGAGTCATATACTTCTGAATTTGGGCGAAGGCCTGACCAATGAGAGTGGAGCCATGCTTCGTCGTGTAAGTGACAGCGAAATAGAGGGAATGAAACTATTGGGTACTTTCTGTTATAATCCCCAAGCTGTATTTCCCATCTATTTTGTGATGAGAGTGAACAAAGTTCCCACCACAACCGGATATTGGAAAAAGCAACGTCCGATGACAGGTGTGGAAGCAGAATGGGATCGAGACCAAGGCAAATATAAATTGTATACCCGCTATGGAAAAGAAATAGCAGGTGACGATGTGGGCGCTTACTTCACTTTTGAAACAGAGGAAGGAGAACAGGTCGAAGTACAGATGGGAGTTTCCTTTGTAAGCATAGAGAATGCCCGTTTGAATCTGGATAAAGAACAGTCGGGAAAAAACTTTGAACAGGTGCTTTCCGATGCCCGTGCACAGTGGAACGATGACTTGTCACGTATCACTGTAGAAGGAGGAACGGATGCACAGAAAACAGTTTTTTATACGGCACTTTATCATTTGTTGATTCATCCGAACGTTCTGCAGGATGTAAATGGTGAATATCCGGCTATGGAGAGCGATCAGATTCTGACAACGAAAGGTACCCGATATACTGTATTCTCTTTGTGGGATACATATCGTAACGTACATCAGCTTTTGACTTTGGTTTATCCCGAACGTCAGATGGAAATGGTACGTACCATGCTCGATATGTATCGTGAACATGGTTGGTTTCCTAAATGGGAATTGTATGGAAGAGAGACTCTTACGATGGAAGGTGATCCAAGTATCCCAGTGATTGTGGATACATGGATGAAAGGATTGCGTGACTTTGACGTAGATCTGGCTTATGAAGCTATGTACAAGTCGGCTACATTACCCGGGGCGGAAAATCTGATGCGTCCGGACAATGATGACTATATGTCAAAAGGATACGTGCCGCTTCGTGAACAATATGATAACTCCGTATCTCATGCACTGGAATATTATATCGCAGACTTTGCCCTTTCCCGTTTTGCGGATGCTTTAGGAAAGAAGAAAGATGCGGAAATGTTCTATAAACGCTCTTTGGGATATAAGCATTATTATAGTAAGGAGTTCGGTACATTCCGACCTATTCTTCCAGACGGAACTTTCTACAGTCCGTTCAATCCGAGGCAGGGAGAGAACTTTGAACCGAATCCCGGTTTCCACGAAGGTAATTCTTGGAATTATACTTTCTATGTACCACATGATGTATATGGATTGGCTAAACTGATGGGTGGAAAGAAACCTTTTGTCAATAAGCTGCAAATGGTGTTTGATGAAGGACTATATGATCCGGCTAACGAACCGGATATTGCTTACGCTCATCTGTTCTCTTACTTTAAAGGTGAAGAATGGCGTACACAGAAAGAGACACAGCGACTGCTGGATAAGTACTTTACGACCAAACCGGACGGTATCCCTGGAAATGATGACACAGGTACGATGTCTGTATGGGCTATTTTCAATATGATAGGTTTTTATCCCGACTGTCCGGGATTGCCGGAATATACATTGACTACTCCGGTATTTAATAAAGTAACGATCCGCTTGGATCCTAAATGGTATAAGGAAAATGAGCTGGTAATTGAGAGTAATCGTACCGGATCGGAAACTCTTTATATAAATAAGGTGTTATTGGATGGTAAGAAGTTCAATAAATACCGCATTACCCACGATGAACTTGTTCATGGTAAACGCTTGATATTTGATTTGAAATAACACACAGTGTTTCATAGGTATCGTTTTTGGGTTGACAAGGCTGTCGGACTTTTCAGGGTTCGGCAGCCTATTTTTTTACATCTTACCTGAATAATCCTTTCAAAAAGATAGTGTCACTATATGTCTGCGATAATGACACTATATCAGTGGTATAGTGACACCATTTACCTGGGATAGTGTCATTATCTTATTTTTATAAATATCCCCTTTTCCGTTTTAGTATTAAATATTTGGAATGTAGCCGATTACAAAGTTTCCTTTCATCCGTCTTTTATACGATCAGCGTATAATTAAGATGATGAATAGAAAGAAATTATTTCAACATATCCTTTGGATATTAATCGTAGCAGAATGTTTTCCAATGCTGGCTGTTGCTGCATCGAAACAAAAAGAACAACGTTACAAGATCGCCGTATGTGACTGGATGATATTGAAACGTCAGAAGATTGGTTCGTTCCAATTGGTGCATGAGTTGAAAGGAGATGGAGTCGAGTTGGATATGGGTAGTCTCGGTAAAAGAGAAATGTTCGATAACAAATTGCGTGAGCCCCATTTCCAGCAGCTATTTCGTGAAACAGCTCAGAACTATAATTTAGAGGTTCCTTCTATTGCTATGTCCGGTTTTTATGGACAGTCTTTTTTAGATCGTGCTAATTATAAAGAATTAGTTCGGGATTGTCTGGATGCAATGAAAGTAATGGGTGCCAAGGTCGCTTTTCTCCCTTTGGGTGGAGTGGAAGCAGGCTGGCAGGAAACTCCGGAACTTCGGACAGCTTTAATAAAACGGCTGAAGGAAGTAGGGGATATGGCTGCTTCGGAAAGAGTTGTAATTGGCATTGAAACTCAATTGGATGCAAGAGAAGAAGTGAAACTATTTTAAATTTCAGAATGCATTAGAGAATGGAAGAGATCTATGTAAGGAACTCAAGATTCTTGGAAAAAATAGAATTTGCCAGATTCACTGTACAGATACGGATGGAGTGACTCTTCCTTTCAATGAGCGGCTGGATATGAATAAGGTAAAAAAGACGCTTGACAAAATGGGCTGGAGGGGCTGGCTGGTTGTAGAACGCTCACGAGACAAGGATGATGTGAGGAACGTGAAGAAGAATTATGGAACGAATATTGAATATCTGAAAAAGGTATTTCAATAGAATATCTTAGATGTTTTAATCGACTGCTTCTTTGAGTGCAGTCAACCGTTCGTTTTACTTCAATCGATCGCTTCATCTGACCCAATCGACCGCATCTTTTTTTCTGATCGACCAATTGATGTATTCAGATCAACCGCTTGATTATATCTTGTAAATAGGACATTTTTTAGATTCTATGATTTTTTATTCTTTTTGAGTGATTACATATTTTTAAGTTGTACGTCATTAGTATATTAAGCGGATGGCAATATGAAGTTATATATGTCTAAAGTAAACAGATGAAAAAAGGAACAATTCTAAAGAAAAATTGAAGGTGTGAATATGCAGTTATTTTGTATTAATTAAAATTTAATTTATGAATAAACATTTATTTTCGCGTAGAAAGATGTATGGCCTAGCCTTTGTGGTTGCTGTACTACTTTTTAGTGGTTGTACTATAGGGTACGACGAAAATGCAACTTGGACCTCCAACGTGAAAAATGCACAGCTAGAATCTCCGACGGAGGTAATAGTGGCTAATAACAACGATGGAACTGCCACAATCAAATGGAATGTCGTGGAAGGTGCCGGTGGATACGAGGTCTCATTTTATAATGTAGATAATCCGGAAGAAAAGGTTCCGGTTGGAGAGGAAAACGAATTTGTAGATGGATGTAGTGTAACACGTGATATTGGTGATGATACTAAGTATCTGGCCTGCGTCAGAACTTTGGGAAATACTCAGTTAAACAATACGGAAGCGAAAGCTGCAGTTGAAAAAGATTTCACCACGTTGATTGAGACTACCGGAACTATTCCTGTAGGCACGGACATTGCCGAATATTTCAAGGCAAATCCTCTACCGGATTCGGCTACGGAACTTGCTTATGATTTGGTTGCCGGTGGTACATATACAATGAATGACGTTGTTGATTTCGGAGCTCGTGCAGTAACCTTCCGTGGCGATAAAGTGAATCATCCGAAAGTAACTTTTGGAGAATCTGCCAGATTCGTAACTTGTGCAGGTCTGAAAATCAAATTCATTGATTTTGATTGTAATGCGGCATCAAGCGGCTCTTCCAGTAACTCCTTTATTCTGCTTAGCAACGATGCAAGCGGAGCCGGTTTGACGGCATCAGCTCCCGGTCAATTTGTGATTACTGATCCTATTATGATTCAGTCTTGCGAAGTCAGAGGCATTAACCGACATCTGATTTACTGTAACAGTACGTCATATTGTGTGAAACAATTCACTGTAAACGATTGTATTCTGGGTTTTAACCAATCTAATATTATTATTCACATGAATTCGTCTAATGCATTCATTGCACACTTGGCTTTCCAGAATAGTACTCTTTATAGTACTGTAGCGTCTAATCAACGTTTCATACACTTTAGTTCTCGTGGACCACATTGGTTTATTAATCAACTTAAGAGTGACGTATATGGTATCAGTACTATGTATAATGGTGTGTCATACAGAGGTGGCCTTATTATTCAGAATTGTACATTCTATAATGTTGCCAACAAGGGAGATATGGCTAATTGGAGTGGAATGCTTCAGAATACTACTTTCATGAATATTTCAAATAATATTTTTGTAGACAGCGGAAATAATCAGGTTATCAGACGAATTACGAATAATAATAATAACGTAATAAAGAGTTTCTCCAGAAATTCTTATTGGTACGGAGAAAATTATTCTACAGACGGATCTATTGCCACTTATGAATCAAATCCGATTGAAACAGATCCTAAACTGACTGATCCGGGTAATGCTGTTGAAACAGCGAAAGACTTTACTCCTCGTGGAGATGAACAGTTATCTGCCCGTACTGGAGACCCGCGCTGGCTTCCTTGAGGAGAGATGAATAAATAATGTATAAAATAAAAATAAGATACTATGAGTAAAAAATATATTATATTTAATTTATGTCTGGTTTTCTTGCTGGCATTTACTCTGTCTGCCTACGCCCAAAATACACGGACGGTAACTGGTACAGTAATGGATGATTTGGGAGAACCGATTATCGGTGCTGCAGTCAAGGTAGTGGACTCTCCGGTCGGTACGGTTACAGACATTGATGGTAAATTCAGCCTTTCCGTTAAGGAGGGATCTAAGCTGACAATTTCATTTATAGGATACATTTCTCAGACGATAACGAATCTGAATAATCCGAAAATTGTTCTGATGGAAGATGTGGCTAAATTAGATGAAGTAGTGGTGGTCGGTTATGGAACGCAAAAAATGAAAAACGTGACAGGTGCCATTGAAACTCTTTCCACAGATGAGATTAAAGACCTTTCGGTAGGTAGCTTGGGAGATGCATTGAGCGGAATGATGAGTGGTTTGCATGTAAGTTCGGGCGGTGGTCGTCCGGGTAGTACGCCGAGTTTGCAGATTCGTCAAAGTAGCATTAATACAAGTGTTACTCCTACTTCCACAAGAGGTGGAGATGCTGACCCGAGTCCGCTGTATGTAATAGATGATTTTATTTCTACAGAAGAAGCTTTCAATAATCTTGATGTAAGTGAAGTAGAAAGTATCACTGTGCTGAAAGATGCTTCGGCAGCCGTATATGGAGCTCGTGCAGCTTACGGTGTAATATTGGTGAAAACGAAACGTGGTAAAGTAGGTACACCTTCGATTTCTTATAACGGACAGTTTGGTTTCACTGATGCGCTGAAGCTTCCTAAGATGCTGAGTGCTTATGACTATGGACGTATTTATAATGCGGCTCGTGCAGCTGGTACATCTACCAGTGATACGGAATCGGACAACTTAAGGACGCAGTATTTCCAAACAGACGAGTTGGATACAATGAGAGGGTTGAACTATGATTTGGTAGACAAGGAATGGAGTGCAGCATGGACTCAGCGTCATAGTCTGAATATTAATGGTGGTACGGATAAAGCAACTTACTTCGCAGGCGCTTCCTATTTTAGTCAGGAAGGTAACATGGGACGCCTGGATTATGACCGTTGGAACTTCCGTGCAGGTGTAAATGCCAATATTGGTAAATGGACAAAAGCTTCTTTTCAGATATCAGGTGATATGGGTGAACAGAATAATGCGCGTAATGGTATAAGTGGTGGTGGAACAGATGCTGATTTCAATTCACTGATGACTCACTTGCCTTTTGTGCCCGATTATATTGGTGGTCGCCCTGTTGTTTATACAGGTATGCAGAATGTATCTTCCAATTTAACAGCTGTGCAGTTGTACAATTTCAGAGCTGTTCAGAATTCTCCGGATAATACAGAGAATCAGACTAATAATATGTCTATCAATGGCTCATTGGAACATGATTTCGGTTGGTTTAAGTGGACAAAGGGATTGAAACTGAAAGCTTCTTACTCCAGAAATATCGTAAATGGCAAGAGCAATAATATTGGTACTAAAATAAATGTATACAGATTGTTGAACCGTGGCGGTAGTGGCGGTCATCTATATACAGGTGATGATATTGATCTTGATGAAAGTAACTTTGGTACTTTTACTTTGGATAATGGCAACTTACTGACTCGTACGATGAATAAGACGGATAGCTATCAGATGAACTTAACGCTCAGTTATGCCCGTCAGTTCGGTCTGCACAATGTTAGCGGTTTATTCTCAATTGAAAAGGCTGAATCGGAATATGAATATGTAACAGGCAATATTACCGATCCTTTCAGTTTCACTGACGGACAGTCTAATTCTACTGCTACCGGCGCTACTCAAACAACAACTTTCAGCCGTACAGAATCGGGTATGCTTTCTTATATCGGTCGTTTGAATTATTCGTATGCCGACAAATACTTGTTTGAGTTCCTGCTCCGTTCGGATGCTTCTACAAAGTTTGCTCCTGAAAATTACTGGGGAATGTTCCCGTCCTGGTCAGCAGGTTGGGTAATGTCAGAGGAGAGCTGGTTTAATAAAGAAAAATTGGGTATTGATTTCTTGAAAATCCGTGGTTCATTCGGTATTTTGGGACGTGACAATATACAACCTTGGTTGTGGACACAGCTTTATAGCCGTAATGCAGACAAGGGCCCCGTATTTGGTACTTCTAGCAACACGTCCAGTGGTGCATCATTCCAGATGCCTCAGAGAGGTGTAAACAGAGATGTTCATTGGGATAAAACTTATAAAACCAACTTGGGTATTGATGTCAGAATGTTAGATAACCGATTCGGTATCACGTTGGATGCATATTATGATATGGGACGTGAGTTGTTTACAACTTTCACCGGAACTTCTTTCTATCCGACCACTGTGGGTACACAGGCTACTCCTGAAAACTTTGGAGAGGTTGATACATATGGTGTTGAACTGACTTTGAACTGGAAAGATAAAATCGGCAAAGATTTCTCATATTGGGTAAAACTGACTACTGGTTATAGTGATAATAAGATTAAGGAAGCAGGATTCCAGGCTACTCCGGGTTTTGATGACATTGTTCGTGGTGAACGTTCTGACCGTGGTGTATGGGGGTATGAATGTCTTGGTATGTTCCGCAGCTATCAGGAAATTGAGGAATATTTTGCTACGAATAATATTACTTCATATTTAGGAAATTCTAAAGAGAATATACATCCGGGAACATTGATTTACCGTGACGTGCGTGGACAACGTAATGCTGACGGAAGTTATGGTGAAAAGGATGGTGTGATTGATGAAAATGACTATGTGAAGATTTCTCATCGTGCTAATAACCCGTATGGATTGACTATGAACTTTGGAGCTTCATATAAGAACTTCTCATTTAGTGCACAGTTTGGTGCCAGCTGGGGTGCTTATGCTCTGATGCAGACAAATTTACGTCAAGAAAGCTATTCCAATATGGAGTACAAAAATGTATCGGCAATCTGGAAAGATATGTATATATATGAAGATGTACTGGATGCAAGTGGAAATGTGACGGCAGCAATGAACCGGAATGCAAAATATCCGAATTTGAAATACAGTGCTATCAATGGTCAGGCTTCTACATTCTGGAAAGTTAGCGCAGCCAACATCAGATTGCGTAATCTGACAGTTGCTTACAGCCTTCCGAAAGAGTGGATGAAGCCACTTGGTATCAGTAGTTGTCGCTTAAACCTGACCTGCCAGAATCTATTGAGTTTCTACAACCCTTACGATGGTGGTGTATGGGACACATGGGCAGGCACTTATGGAAATTATCCTAACTTGCGTAAATTCACTTTAGGTGTTAATGTTTCATTCTAATAGTAAAAGAAGATTATGAAAGAAAAGAGAAATATATATTGTTTGAAAGCATTGACGGTAGCAGCGGTAATCTGTTTTGCCGGATGCAGCGATGATTTTCTGAAAGATAAGAAAGTATATGGAAGTTACGACTCTTCAGTTGTATATGAAAATTACGAAACGGCTACAAGCCGTGTGGATTATCTATACCAGTGTTTGTTGCCTAGCGCAACAGGAGGTTCCAATGCTTTGACTGATATAACCAGTGCCGGAGGAGATGATGACTTCTCAAAATGTACGGAAGAATATGGAGGTTATTCTGCATTTAATAATCCATCGGAAATATTGACGATACAGACTGTTCCTGACTATTTTTACGTTATCAATGGTGAAACGAGTCCTTGGGGACGTATCCGTGAATGTAATGATGTCATTGAGGGTGTAACAGGAAGTGCCACACTCTCTAAAGAAGAAAAAGAATTGTTGCTTGGGCAGGCTCACTTTTTCCGTGCATGGCGTTACTATCTGTTAGTGAAGATGTATGGCGGTGTACCTATCGTAGATCATGTCCAAAATCCGGTTATTGGTGACGGAAATGGTGAAAACCTGGTAATTCCCCGTTCTTCAACCAAAGACTGTGTGAAGTTTATATGTGATGACCTGGATTTGGCAGCTTCATATCTTCCTGCACGCTGGCCAAATGATGGTCAGGATTATGGTCGTATAACTTCCGGTGCCGCACTTGCTTTAAAGGGCCGTACATTGCTGCTTTATGCTAGCCCGTTATTCAACCGTGCTGATAATACTGAACGTTGGAAAGATGCTTATGAGGCTAACGAAGCTGCTATAACTGCATTGAAAGCAGGTAATTTCGGACTTGCTTACGAAAGTGATGGCGGAACGAGTAATGCCAAGAAATGGGCCCAGATGTTTGCTACTTATACAGGAGCTGATGAAGGTGTGTTCATTACTTTATATAATAACATATCTCCTGTCGCTTCACAGAATGTACACAAATATAATTTGTGGGAACAAGGAATCCGTCCTGGTAATATTAATGGAAGCGGAGGTAAAACTCCGACCTCAGAGCTGATAGATCTTTTCCCGATGGCTGATGGTAAAAAGCCTACAGAATCGGAATATGACTACCATCATAACAAGTTCTTTATGAATCGTGATCCTCGCTTCTATCGTACTTTTGCATTCCCGGGTGTGGAATGGCAGTTCAATAGCGGAGATGTCGATTTTTCTGGAGAAACGATGGTCAATTTATGTCCAAGCCGCTATAAAAGCGGTAATGACTACGAGCTATGGAACTATTGCTGGTATGCTACCGAGGCAGAGCGTGACGATGCAAACAAAAGTGGCTTTGCTGCTGATATGTTGGGAACAAAAAACAGAGGTATCTATGTACGTAAACGTTCGAATGATGATCCTACCAGTAGTCTTAATGTATTTTCTGATAAAAGTAGCGGCGATCAGCAAGGGTTTAGACGTTCGGCAGCTCCTTACATGGAAATCCGTTATGCGGAAGTATTACTGAATCTGGCAGAGTCTGCTTGTGGAGCAGGTGGAAGTTATCACGCAGAAGGAGTAAAAGCTTTGAAGGCTGTACGTGGTCGGGTAGGATATACAGAGTCTAATAATTATGGGTTGGATGCCGCTATTGAAACAGATCGTGCTAAATTATTTGAAGCGATTTTGTATGAACGTCAGATAGAATTGGCTTTCGAAGGTAAACGTGCGTATGACATGCGTCGTTGGATGCTTTTTGATGGTGGTGTAGGACAAGGTAATTTGAATCCTAGTTGGGCATTAACCGGATTTGGTGGCAATACTTGTAATTATCTAGGTGTGACTTCAATGAATGATCGTGGCAAGAGACACCGTATCGAAGTTTATATTGACGATTTGGGCTCTGCTGCTGATAGTAGTGATCCTTTGAAAGATGTAGAACGTCCCGCGGCTTTGACTCTGAATGAAAAAATCGGAACGGAAGCAGATGGAACAACCATTGCTAACGCAACTGTAAAAGCTGTGTGCGACTTCTATGACACATATTTCAAGCGTAAAGATATAAGTGTAGATGGTAACGTGGTTGATGTTAATCCTGTTTTTCAACCAAGATATTATTTCTTAGGATTGCGTCAAAGTGCTCAGCAAACAAATGCAACATTATATCAGACTATCGGTTGGGAAGATTATTCTCACGGTGGTATGGGGACATTTGATCCATTGGCAGAATAAAAACTTTTCTGATTTTTAGAAAAGAATAAGTTAATAAAAAGGTGAACTCAACGTATTTCCTTTCTCTAAAGGGATATTTTGAGTTCATTATTTGTCTTTTTGTCTGGATTAAAAAAGAAAATCTATTCCACTAAATAAAAAACTCTTTTTCCTGATTACAAACTCTTTTCTCTCTCGTCTTATTATTGTATTTTTGAATTAACAATCTCACAAAACCCAATAAAAATGAAGAAGAAACATGTACTTTTAGTAGCTTTTGCTGCTGCAATATTGACTCCGACTGTTGTCTGGGCACAATACCCGCAAATAAATGACGAAGCCAAAGAAAATTATAAAAAGATGATGACAGAAGAACGTCGTCTCTCTGATGAAGCATGGGAGAAAGCGTTACCAATAGTACTGAAAGAAGCCAAAGAGGGACGTCCTTATATTTCATGGGCCGGTCGTCCTTATGACTTGCCACAGGCTAAAATACCTTCGTTTCCGGGTGCTGAAGGAGGCGGAATGTATAGTTTTGGTGGCCGTGGTGGTAAGGTAATTACGGTTACAAATCTGAATGACCGTGGTCCGGGTTCTTTCCGTGAGGCGTGTGAGACTGGTGGTGCCCGTATCATTGTGTTTAATGTTTCCGGTATTATCAAATTGAATTCTCCGATTATCGTTCGTGCTCCTTACGTTACTATTGCCGGACAGACAGCACCGGGTGATGGTGTCTGCATTGCCGGAGAATCATTTTGGGTGGATACACACGACGTAGTTGTACGTCATATGAGATTCCGTCGTGGAGAAACAAAAGTATGGCATCGTGACGACTCTTTCGGTGGTAATCCGATTGGTAATATCATGATAGACCACTGTTCATGTACATGGGGACTGGACGAAAATATATCTTTCTACCGTCATATGTACGATCCGAGTGAAGGTCAATATGAAAGCAAGGATTTGAAGCTTCCGACAGTCAATGTAACTATTCAGAATACAATTTCTGCGAAAGCGCTGGATACCTATAACCATGCATTCGGCAGTACGCTGGGAGGTGAGAACTGTGCATTTATGCGTAACCTTTGGGCCAGCAACTCTGGTCGCAATCCGTCTGTAGGCTGGAATGGAGTATTCAACTTCGTTAATAATGTAGTATTTAATTGGGTGCATCGTTCTTCTGATGGTGGCGATTATACCGCCATGTTCAATATGATCAATAACTATTATAAACCCGGTCCTGCTACTCCAAAGAATAATACGGTAGGCTGCCGTATTCTGAAACCGGAAGCCGGACGCAGTAAACTGAATTATAAGGTATACGGTCGCGTGTATGCTGATGGTAACGTTATGGAAGGCTATCCGGAAATCACGAAAGATAACTGGAATGGTGGTATCCAAATCGAGAGTCAGCCAAATACAGAGGGATATACTGAGAATATGCGGAGCTATGAGCCGTTTGCAATGCCTTATATCAAAATTACATCAGCTAATGATGCTTATGATTATGTGACAAAACATGTTGGTGCCAATATACCCTGCCGTGATATCGTGGACGAACGCATCATAGAAGAAGTAAAAACAGGTATTCCTTATTATGACAAGAAACTTGCGAAGGATGCTAATGGTGATCTTACAGGCTTGTCTCCTAAGTCAATGGGAGAAGACGGTCAGTTTAAATATCGTCGTTTACCTAAAGATTCTTATAAGATAGGTATCATTACTGATATTCGTCAGATGGGTGGTTTCCCCGAATATAAAGGAACTCCGTATGTGGATACGGATGGTGACGGTATGCCGGATGAATGGGAAATTGCTAATGGATTGAATCCGAATGATCCAAGTGATGCTAATAAAGATTGTACAGGTGACGGATATACGAATATTGAAAAGTATATCAATGGAATCAGTACAAAACACAAAGTAGACTGGAGAGATTTAAAAAATAACTACGATACATTGGCTGAGAAAGGAAAATTAATGTAATCTGCAACTGGTATCGGTATAAGATGCCGGAACTGGGTTTCCTTTTGGCATATGGTATAAAAAATAAGATGAAATGAAAAAGATAGTTTTAATGTCTCTGTTGTTGCTTTGCGGTTGGATATCTGCCGGAGCAGTCGATTTGAACAAAGAGAATCGTGATCCGAAATATGTAGAGTCTATAGTCAATCGTTCGCAGAAAATTGTAGATAAACTAGGACTTACGGATGTGAAAGCAGCCGAAGACGTTTGTAATATTATTGCCAATCGCTATTTCGAACTGAATGATATTTATGAAATACGTGATGCAAAAGTAAAAACCGTTAAGGAATCAGGTTTGACCGGTGATGCGAAAAATGAAGCGTTGAAGGCTGCTGAAAATGAAAAAGATGCAGCTTTGTACCGTTCTCACTTTGCTTTTCCTGCCAGTTTATCTCTCTTTTTGAATGAGGAACAGATAGAAGCCGTAAAAGATGGAATGACTTATGGCGTAGTGAAAGTGACTTATGAAGCTACGCTTGATATGATTCCTTCTTTGAAAGAAGAAGAAAAGGTACAAATCTATGCTTGGTTGGTGGAAGCGCGTGAGTTTGCCATGGATGCGGAAAATTCAAATAAGAAACATGCGGCTTTCGGCAAGTACAAAGGACGTATCAACAATTATCTGGCTAAGCGGGGATATAATTTGACGAAAGAACGTGAAGAGTGGGCCAAACGTGTGAAAGCACGGGGAGGAACGCTGTAAAAGTATAGAATCTGGTAAGAAAGGATTGGTAACCAATGAGATACTATAAAAAGAAGTGGAATTCTTTCCCATTATTAAATGGTTAGTTTGTTTGATGGAGGAAAGGGTGGCTCGGAGAGTCGCCCTTTTTATCGTCTCTAAATTTTGATTCTGACGAATCTTCCAATCTATTTGAGTACAAATCCGGCTTTTCATCGTCTCTGTATAAAGGATATTAGTATAGTGTAAAAGAATCAATCATAGAAATGGGAAAGTTAAGAAATACATTAGCTGCAATAAGCATCCTGCTTTTAGCTTCTTGTGGAGGGAATAAAGATTATTATATGTTCACTTCATTTCATGAGCCGGCTGATGAAGGTTTGAGATATCTGTATAGTGAAGACGGAATGCACTGGGACAGTATTCCCGGTGTCTGGCTGAAGCCGGAATTGGGACAACATCGCCTGATGCGTGACCCTTCCATGGTGCGTACACCGGATGGTACTTATCATTTGGTATGGACCACCAGCTGGAAAGGGGATTTAGGCTTTGGTTATGCAAATTCCAAAGACTTGATTCACTGGTCGGAGCAACAAATGATTCCTGTAATGGCAGACGAACCGACCACTGTCAATGTATGGGCTCCGGAGATTTTTTATGATGACGAGAGCGAACAGTTTATGGTAGTATGGGCTTCATGTGTACCAGGTCGTTTTGAAAAGGGAATCGAAGAAGAAGAGAATAATCATCGTTTATACTACATCACTACAAGGGATTTTAAGACAGTATCCAAGACGAAAGTATTATATGATCCCGGTTTCAGCTCAATCGACGCTGTCATTGTGAAGCGGGCAAAAAATGATTATGTAATGGTGCTCAAAGATAATACACGTCCCGAACGTAATCTGAAAATTGCTTTTTCTGACTCTCTGACAGGACCTTATTCGCCGTCATCACAACCATTTACCGAATCGTTTGTAGAGGGACCGACTGTCGAGAAATTAGGTGATGATTATCTGATCTATTTTGATGTTTATAAAAAGAAAATATACGGTGCCATGCGTACCCGTGATTTTAAGAACTTCACGGATATCACAGAAAGTGTGAGTGTGCCTGTCGGGCATAAACACGGAACCATCTTTAGAGCTTCAGAATCAGATGTTAAAACATTGCTGGAAGAAAGCAAGAAGAAATAAACTTAAACTAGATAAGTTGAATCCGGAATAAACTAAAACCTGAAATAAATCATGAACAACTCAACGAAGATTCTTCTTGTATTGGCTGCCGGATGGATGGCGACTACCATTCAGGCGCAGACTCCGCAGGACAGAATCCATTACACAGGAAAAGAATTATCGAATCCCACCTATCACGACGGACAATTGTCTCCGGTAGTGGGAGTGCATAATATTCAACTGGTGCGTGCCAACCGCGAGCATCCGGAAGCGTCGAACGGCAATGGATGGACTTACAACCATCAGCCTATGCTGGCTTACTGGAACGGTCAGTTTTATTATCAGTATCTGGCAGATCCGTCAGATGAACATGTACCACCTTCCCAAACGTTCCTCATGACCTCGAAAGACGGTTATCAATGGACAAATCCGGAAATAGTGTTTCCTCCTTACAAAGTGCCGGACGGATATACCAAAGAATCCCGTCCGGGTATGCAGGCAAAAGACTTGATTGCTATCATGCACCAGCGTGTAGGCTTTTATGTATCTAAGTCGGGCAGATTGATTACGATGGGAAATTACGGAGTAGCTTTGGATAAGAAAGATGATCCGAACGACGGAAACGGTATCGGTCGGGTAGTACGTGAGATAAAGAAGGACGGTTCGTTCGGACCGATTTATTTCATTTATTACAATCATGGATTTAACGAAAAGAATACCGATTATCCCTATTTTAAAAAGAGCAAAGACCGGGAATTCGTAAAGGCTTGCCAGGAAATACTGGATAATCCGCTTTATATGATGCAATGGGTAGAAGAAGCTGACCGTGAAGATCCGATCATTCCACTGAAAAAAGGATATAAAGCGTTCAACTGCTATACATTGCCCGATGGACGCATTGCGAGTCTTTGGAAACACGCTTTGACTTCGATCAGTGAAGATGGGGGACATACCTGGGCAGAACCTGTGCTTCGTGCAAAAGGATTTGTCAACAGTAATGCAAAAATCTGGGGACAACGTCTGAGCGATGGAACCTATGCTACGGTTTATAATCCGTCGGAATTCCGCTGGCCGTTGGCTATTTCGTTGAGTAAGGACGGATTGGAGTATACTACATTAAACTTGGTACATGGTGAAATTACTCCGATGCGCTATGGAGGAAATTACAAATCATATGGTCCTCAATATCCCCGTGGCATTCAGGAAGGAAACGGAGTGCCTGCAGATGGTGATTTATGGGTTTCATATAGCGTGAATAAAGAAGATATGTGGATTTCCCGCATTCCTGTTCCGGTACAGATTAATGCTTCTGCACACGCGGATGATGATTTTTCAAAGTCGGGATCAATAGCTGAGTTGACCAATTGGAATATTTATTCTCCGGTTTGGGCACCCGTTTCTTTAGAAGGAGAATGGTTGAAGCTACAAGATAAAGATCCCTTCGACTATGCGAAGGTAGAACGTAAGATTCCGGCTTCGAAAGAATTGAAAGTCTCATTTGATTTGTCGGCAGGACAGAATGATAAAGGTATACTTCAGATTGATTTCCTGGATGAGAACAGCATTGCCTGTTCACGATTGGAACTCACTCCGGACGGTATTTTCCGTATGAAAGGTGGTTCACGTTTTGCAAATATGATGAACTATGAAGCAGGAAAGACTTATCATGTAGAAGCTGTTCTTTCGACTGCCGATCGTAATATTCAAGTGTATGTGGATGGTAAGAGGGTAGGGCTGCGTATGTTCTATGCTCCGGTAGCAACGATTGAACGGATTGTTTTCCGTACCGGAGAAATGCGTACATTCCCGACTGTGGATACTCCTGCTGACCAAACCTATGATTTGCCCGATGCAGGCGGACAGGAACCATTGGCAGAATATCGTATAGCCAATGTGAAGACTTCGTCCACCGATAAGGACGCTTCTTCCGCTTTTTTGAAATATGCAGACTTTAGTCATTATGCAGAATCTTTCAATGGCATGGAAGATGAAAATATTGTTCAGGCTATTCCCAATGCCAAGGCTTCGGAATGGATGGAAGAAAATATCCCTTTGTTTGAATGCCCGCAGCGTAATTTTGAAGAAATGTATTATTATCGTTGGTGGTCATTGCGTAAGCATATCAAGGAGACTCCCGTCGGATATGGCATGACCGAGTTTCTGGTTCAGCGTTCTTATTCGGATAAGTATAACCTGATTGCCTGTGCTATCGGACATCATATTTATGAAAGTCGTTGGCTGCGTGATCCGAAATATCTGGATCAGATTATCCATACATGGTATCGTGGCAATGATGGAGGACCGATGAAGAAGATGGATAAGTTCAGTTCATGGAATGCAGATGCTGTACTGGCACGCTATATGGTGGATGGCGATAAAGATTTCATGCTGGATATGACGAAGGATCTGGAAACGGAATATCAGCGTTGGGAACGTACCAACCGTTTGAAGAACGGACTGTATTGGCAGGGTGATGTACAGGATGGCATGGAGGAATCCATCAGTGGCGGCCGAAATAAGAAATATGCCCGTCCGACGATTAACAGCTATATGTATGGTAATGCAAAAGCCCTTTCGATAATGGGAATCCTTTCCGGTGATGAAGGAATGGCTATGAGGTATGGTATGAGAGCGGATACATTAAAGAGTCTCGTAGAAAACGATTTATGGAATACACGCCATCAGTTCTTTGAAACGATGCGTACTGACTCTTCCGCCAATGTGCGCGAGGCAATCGGATATATTCCGTGGTATTTCAATTTACCGGATACAACAAAGAAATATGAAGTTGCCTGGAAAGAAATTATGGATGAGAAAGGATTTTCTGCTCCTTATGGATTGACTACGGCAGAACGCCGTCATCCGGAATTCCGCACACGCGGAGTCGGTAAATGTGAATGGGACGGGGCTATCTGGCCGTTTGCTTCTGCACAGACGTTAACTGCAATGGCTAATTTCATGAATAATTATCCTCAGACCGTTTTGTCTGACAGCGTATATTTCCGTCAGATGGAATTGTATGTAGAGTCGCAGTATCATCGTGGACGTCCATATATTGGCGAGTATCTGGACGAAGTAACCGGATATTGGCTGAAAGGCGATCAGGAGCGTAGTCGCTATTACAATCATTCTACTTTCAATGATTTGATGATTACCGGATTGATCGGACTTCGTCCGCGTCTGGATGATACGATAGAGATTAATCCGCTGATTCCGGCAGATAAATGGGATTGGTTCTGTCTGGATAATGTTTTATATCATGGTCATAATCTGACGATTCTTTGGGATAAGAATGGCGATCGTTATCATTGTGGAAAGGGATTGCGTATCTTTGTGAATGGAAAAGAAGCAGGACATGCAGATACGTTGACAAGACTTGTTTGCGAGAATGCATTAAAGTGATATATTTATAACAGATAAGAGACAGAGCAATAATGACTTTTAAGAAATATCTTCTTCTTCTACTTTGTCTGCCATGCTTCGTACAGGCAAAGAATATAACGATCAGCCGCCTTACCTGCGAAATGCAGGAAGGGCTGGTGGTCGTTGAAAGCTGTCCCCGTTTGGGATGGGCAATGGAATCACCGGAGAATGGCACGAGACAGACTGCTTATGAAATAGAGATTAGGGAGGCTTTTACCGGACGTTCCGTCTGGAATAGTGGAAAGGTTACTTCTTCACAGAGTCAGCTGGTTCCGACTGAAGGAGCGGATATATGTCTGAATAATCCATTTAATTATAGTTGGCGTGTGCGTGTCTGGGATGAGACGGATACTCCTTCCGAATGGAGTCAGGAAGCAAAATTCCGTTTGGCATCCGATGACCTTTCTTCAGGGAAATGGATCGGCGCCATCACTCGTAAGGATTCTCACCTTCCCGAAGGGCGAAAGTTTCATGGTGGCGAATTGAAGAAACCGGAGGTGAAAGCTGCTTGGGAAGCGGTAGATACTTTGGCAAAGAAAAGTATTTGCTTGCGAAGAACGTTTCAGACAGGAGAGGCAAAAGGGAAGAATGCGAATCGGAAATCCGGAAAGAAAATCGTGGAAGCTACTGCGTATGTTTGTGGCCTGGGATTCTATGAGTTTTCTCTGAATGGCAAAAAAATAGGAGATAGTGAATTTGCTCCGCTTTGGAGCGATTATGATAAGAGTGTTTATTATAATACATACGATGTAACGGAGCAGTTACAGGATGGTGAGAATGTTGTAGGAATCTTATTGGGGAATGGATTCTACAATGTACAGGGAGGGCGCTATCGCAAATTGCAGATTAGTTTTGGTCCTCCCACACTTTTATTTGAATTAGTAATCAATTATGAGGATGGAACACGCGAGACGATCCGTTCGGATCATGAGTGGAAATATGATCTGAGTCCGATAACCTTTAATTGTATTTATGGAGGGGAAGATTATGATGCCCGTCGCGAACAGAAAGGATGGAATCAAGTTGGTTTCAATGATAGTCATTGGCGTCCGGTAGTGGTTCAGGAAGCGCCGAAAGGAGTGCTCCGTTCGCAGATGGCACCTCCGGTGAAGATTATGGAACGGTATGATATTCAGAAAGTAACCAAGTTGAATTCAGAACAGGTGATGGCTGCTTCCAAATCTACCAAACGAACAGTAGACCCTTCTGCAGTTGTGTTGGATATGGGACAGAATCTGGCCGGTTTTCCGGAGATAACCGTACGTGGTAAACGAGGACAGAAAGTCACCTTGATAGTAGCGGAAGCATTGACGGATGAAGGAGCTTGTAATCAGCGTCAGACAGGGCGTCAGCATTATTATGAATATACACTGAAAGGTGAAGGTGACGAAATCTGGCATCCTCGTTTTTCATATTATGGTTTTCGGTACATTCAGGTAGAAGGTGCTGTATTGAAAGGGCAGAAAAATCCTCAGAAACTGCCTGTCCTTAAAAACATTCAATCCTGTTTTATCTATAATTCGGCAAAGAAAGTCTCTACATTCGAATCTTCCAACCGAATATTCAATGCAGCTCATCGATTGATTGAGAAGGCGGTTCGCAGTAATATGCAATCCGTATTTACTGATTGTCCGCATCGGGAGAAACTCGGATGGCTGGAACAGGTGCACCTTAATGGACCGGGACTGCTCTATAATTATGATCTGACAGCCTATGCTCCACAGATTATGCAGAATATGGCAGACGCCCAGCATCCGAATGGGGCAATGCCCACAACGGCTCCGGAGTATGTAGTCTTTGAAGGTCCCGGAATGGATGCTTTTGCCGAATCCCCGGAGTGGGGAGGTTCACTGGTTATTTTCCCGTTTATGTACTATGAAACTTACGGGGATGATTCTTTGATTAAGAAGTATTATCAGCATATGCGTCGTTACACTGACTATCTTAAGACTCGGGCAGATAACGGTATTCTTTCTTTCGGATTGGGTGACTGGTATGATTATGGAGATTTCCGCGCCGGATTCTCCCGTAATACACCTGTTCCGTTGGTGGCTACGGCACATTATTATATGACTGTCATGTATCTGATAAAGGCTGCCCGAATGGTAGGCAATGAATTTGACGTTCGTTATTACAGTTCATTGGCATACGATATAATGGTAGCGTTTAACAAACGGTTCCTGGATAGTAATACAGCACAATATGGTACAGGGAGTCAAGCTAGTAATGCACTTCCCATCTTCCTTCAGATGATTCAAAGTACAGGAGATAAAGGAGATTACACGCCGGATGCAAGTCTGGCTGCCAAAGTGTTGACGAATCTGATTAAAGATGTGGAATCGCACGGCAATCGTTTGACCACGGGAGATGTGGGAAACCGCTATCTGATTCAGACATTGGCACGTAATGGACAGCATGAGCTTATTTATAAGATGTTCAATCATGAAGAAGCTCCCGGATATGGCTTCCAGTTGAAGTTTGGTGCAACTACATTGACGGAGCAGTGGGACCCGCGTCAGGGTTCTTCATGGAATCATTTCATGATGGGACAGATTGATGAATGGTTCTTTAATTCATTGATTGGTATTCGTCCGTCTACAACATTATCAGCTTCTGTAAATGAAAAGGATGAGCCAATGCAAGGTTATCAGAAATTTGTCATTGCTCCGAAGCCGGTAGGAGACTTGAAATACGTTAAATCAACTTATGAGACTCTTTACGGTACGATTCTGGTAGACTGGACTCGTCAGAGCGGTACTTTTACTCTGAATGTATCTGTACCGGTGAATACCACTGCTATCGTTTATCTTCCGGGTGAAAAAGAACCGAAAGAAGTACAAAGCGGGACATATAAGTTTGTTGCTGCCGAATAAGATATAAAAAAGAAGAACTATTTAATAATATAGAATATGAATTTACGAATCACTCTTTTGGCTTTTCTTTGCCTTTGCGCAACAGCGATCCTTCGTGCCGAACGCGTTGATATGTTGAAAGCGGGTGCAAAAGCAAATGGGAAAGCTCTCAATACAAAGCTGATAAATTCAACGATTGACCGTTTGAATCGTGGAGGCGGAGGTACGCTCTTTTTTCCTGCCGGAACGTATCTGACGGGAAGTATCCATCTGAAAAGTAACATTACACTGGAACTGGAAGCCGGAGCTACCCTGCTTTTTTCAGACAACTTTGATGATTATCTTCCTTTTGTAGAAGTACGTCACGAAGGAGTCATGATGAAAAGTTTCCAGCCGTTAATCTATGCGGTTGATGCGGAAAATATTACTATTAAGGGAGAAGGTACACTGGATGGTCAAGGTAAGAAGTGGTGGATGGAGTTCTTTCGTGTAATGATTGACCTAAAAGATAATGGTATGCGTGATATTAATAAATATCAGCCGATGTGGGATGCTCAGAATGATACGACTGCCATCTATGCAGAGACGAATAAAGATTATGTCAGCACTTTGCAGCGTCGTTTTTTCCGCCCTCCGTTCATTCAGCCTGTTCGTTGCAAGAAGGTGAAGATTGAAGGAGTGAAAATTGTCAATTCTCCTTTCTGGACTGTTAATCCGGAGTTTTGTGATAATGTGACCATCAAAGGGATCACAATAAATAATGTCCCTTCTCCCAACACGGATGGAATCAATCCTGAATCCTGCCGGAATGTACATATCAGTGATTGCCATATTTCTGTAGGCGATGACTGCATTACGATTAAATCCGGAAGAGACGCACAAGCCCGCCGCTTGGGAGTGCCGTGTGAGAATATTACTATTACCAATTGTACGATGCTTGCCGGTCATGGTGGTGTAGTGATCGGCAGTGAAATGAGTGGCAGTGTACGTAAGGTCACAATCTCTAACTGTGTATTTGACGGAACCGACCGTGGTATCCGCATCAAGTCAACCCGTGGAAGGGGAGGAGTCGTAGAGGATATCCGTGTCAGCAATATCGTAATGAGTAACATCAAGCAGGAGGCTGTCGTCTTGAATCTGAAATACAGCCAAATGCCTGCAGAAGCAAAGAGTGAGCGTACTCCGATATTTCGTAATGTTCATATCAGTGGTATGACTGTGACGGATGTAAAGACTCCGATTAAAATAGTAGGACTGGAAGAAGCTCCGATTTCTGACATTGTATTGCGTGACATCCATATTCAGGGAGCCAGACAGAAGTGTATCTTTGAAGATTGTGAACGTATCACTATGGATAACGTAATCATTAACGGTGAAGAAATAAAACTGAAATAAACCTCTTGGAAGGTTACATATTTATAAATATAAGAAAATGAAACGAATCCTTTTCTCATTGCTTCTCGCTGCATCTCTTTCGGCAGAAGCACAGACGCAGACATACGAGACGGAATTTGCCCGTCCCTTGAATGAAGTATTGACAGATATTCAAAATCGTTTCGGAGTCCGTCTGAAATATGATATTGATACGGTAGGAAAGATTTTACCTTATGCTGATTTCCGTATCCGCCCTTATTCTGTAGAAGAATCTTTGACGAATGTGTTGTCACCATTCGATTATAAATTTGTCAGACAGAGCGGTAATCTATATAAGTTGAAGGCTTATGAATATCCTCGTCGTACAGATGCTGACGGAGAAAAAATGCTGGCTTATCTCAATACGCTTTATGCGGATAAGCAGGCTTTTGAACTTCGTGCCGATTCACTGAGAAAAGAGGTCCGTCAACGTTTGGGGATCGATACTTTATTGGCCCAATGTGTAAACTCAACCCCCATTCTATCGAAAATACGGAAGTTTGATGGCTATACTGTGCAGAATTTTGCACTTGAAACACTTCCGGGACTGTATGTTTGCGGGTCTGTTTATACGCCTCAATCGAAAGGGAAACACGCTCTGATTATTTGTCCGAACGGACATTTTGGTGGCGGTCGTTATCGGGAAGATCAGCAGCAGCGTATGGGCACATTAGCTCGTATGGGAGCTGTTTGTGTCGATTATGATTTGTTTGGCTGGGGAGAATCAATTCTCCAGGTGGGAAGTGCGGCGCATCGCAGTAGTGCGGCACATACTATTCAGGCAATGAATGGATTGTTGATTCTCGATTATATGCTTGCTTCCCGTAAAGATATCGATACCAAGCGTATTGGTGCCAACGGTGGTTCCGGTGGTGGAACGCATACTGTACTACTGACAACGTTGGATGACCGTTTTACTGCTTCTGCCCCGGTGGTTAGTCTGGCTTCTCATTTCGATGGTGGTTGTCCTTGTGAAAGCGGTATGCCTATTCAGCTATCGGCAGGAGGTACTTGTAATGCCGAACTGGCTGCAACATTCGCTCCCCGTCCGCAATTAGTGGTTTCTGATGGCGGGGACTGGACAGCAAGTGTTCCTGCACTTGAATTTCCGTATTTGCAGCGTATCTATGGATTCTATGATGCGAAAGACAACGTGACGAACGTTCATCTTCCCAAAGAAAAACATGATTTCGGTCCGAATAAAAGAAATGCAGTCTATGATTTCTTTGCCGAAGTCTTCGATTTAGATAAAAAGATGTTGGATGAGAGTAAAGTAACTATCGAACCGGAGTCTGCCATGTACAGTTTTGGAGAGAAAGGGGAGTTACTACCGGAAAATGCAATTCGTTCGTTCGACAAAGTGGCTGCTTATTTTGATAAGAAGGCTTTTGCCAAATTGAAATCGGATGCTTCTCTTGAAAAGAAAGCAATGGAATGGGTAGCTTCACTCAATCTGGATGATGAAAAGAAATCAGGTTTTGCGGTGACGACTATTTATAATCATCTTCGCCAGGTTCGAGACTGGCATAATGATCATCCATATACGACAATACCTGCGGGTATCAATCCTACAACGGGCAAACCGTTAACTCAGCTCGAACGTGAGATAATAGCAGACTCAGCTATGCCCAAGGAGGTTCATGAAAGACTGATGAAAGGGTTGCGCAGAGTACTGACGGAAGAACAAGTTGAGCAGATTTTAGATAAATATACAGTTGGCAAGGTAGCATTTACCATGAAAGGGTATCAGGAGATTGTTCCTGATATGACGGAGGAAGAAACAGCCTTTATACTTGAACAGCTGAAACTGGCTCGCGAACAAGCTGTTGATTACAAAAGCATGAAACAGATATCTGCTATCTTTAAAGCTTATAAAACGAAGATCGAACTGTATTTCTATGAGCATGGCCGTAACTGGCGCCAAATGTATAAAGACTATGCAGAAAAGCGAAAGGCGGAAAAAGCAAAGGAAAGGAAATAGAGCCTCAAAGATACTTTTTATTAATGCATACTATAAGCAGCAATATCTCTGACATAGAGAGGATTGCTGCTTTTTGCTTCATTTGCTTCTAGAATAATAGAGCTGGTCGGACATCTTTTATTGCGGAAAATGTGTTATATTGTGGACAGCTAATAAAAACGTATATTATATGGATAAGCAAAAAGTAGCATTAGTCCTTTCTATGGGTGGCGCACGTGGTATTGCGCATATTGGAGTTATTGAAGAATTGTTACGTCATAATTTCGAGATAACTTCTATTGCCGGAAGCTCGATGGGAGCGATGGTAGGCGCAATGTATGCTTCGGGAAAGCTGGAGGAATGTAAAGATTGGCTCTATAGCTGGGATAAACGTAAGATGTGGGAACTGGCGGATCTGACATTAAGTCGGGACGGCTTGGTGAAGGGGGATCGTTTTATCAAAGAACTGAAGCAGATTATTCCCGTTATGAATATTGAAGAATTGCCTATACCGTACGTAGCAATGGCTACTGATATTGTTTGCGATCAGGAAGTGAGGTTCGATAGTGGTAATTTGTATGATGCTATCCGTGCTACTATTTCTATACCGATGCTCTTCCGGCCTTTACGGAAAGATGGTATGGTTCTGATTGACGGAGGAATACTGAATCCCCTTCCGCTGAATCAGGTGCATCGTACGGAAGGAGATATTCTGATAGCAGTCGATGTCAATGCTCCGATTGATTGCGGTAAGAAAAAGAAAATGAGTCCTTATAACTTGTTGACAGAATCTTCAAGAATGATGATGCAGCAAATTACCCGTTATCAAATAGAACGTTGTCAGCCGGATATCTTAATTCAGATGTCCGGCAATGCTTATGATATGCTGGAGTTCCATCATGCAGCTTCTATTGTGGAGACGGGAATAGAGATTACACGGGATGCGTTGAATACAGAACTTTATTCCGTATAAATCATCTTTTTCGTCATACCTCCGTCAATGGTTATATTCTCACCATTGATAAAATCATTCTCATCCCGGCAGAGAAATAAACACATACGGGCAATATCTTCCGGTTTGCCCACTCGTCGGGAAGGGTGCTGAGAATGGTCTTCCGGTCGGAGTTGATCATAATCTTGTGTTTGTATCCATCCTGGAGCAATGGAGTTTACTGTGATATTCCATTCGGATAATGATAAAGCTAATGCATGAGTCAGAGAATAGATACCACCTTTGGAAGCTGCATAACCTTCACTTCCCGGTTCACTCATCAAATAACGTGTTGAGCAGATATTAATGATTCTTCCATAAGGATTAGAATCAGACTGTCCCTTACGATGAATGGCAAATAACCGTGAAGTAATAAATACAGGACGAAGATTGACAGAAAGAATCTTGTCGAAATCTTCGACACTTGTTTCTGTAATGGAAGAAAATTTGCTGATACCGACATTGTTGATGAGGATGTCAATGTCCTTCCATTCATCCAATATCTGTTGCATACAGCTTTCAAGTGCTTCTTTATCACTAACGTCAACAGGATGAAATATGGCTCCGGTATCTCTTGCCGTTTGTTGACCGGACACAGCATTAATGTCACAGAAGGCTACTTGATGTCCGTCTTTACAGAATGCTTCTACTATTGCTCTCCCTATGCCTTCCGCTCCGCCTGTCACGAATACTCTTTTTTTCAGGCTGTCCGGTTTTGAAACTATTTCACCTGCTACCTCCGTTTTGACTTGACTGCTGGTAGTCGTTTTCTTTTTCCCATATTTCTGTGCCTGTTTCCAAGCTGCTTTTCTGGCCTCGTATTGCTCTTGTTGTCTTTCTATATAATTATCTGCCATGATTGTTTTACTTTTAAATCTGAGGAACAAAAATAATATATTTATGTGGTCTATGCAATTTATACAGCAATTAGGAGTATTGATAAACCTGTAAACAACAAAATACCGCACTGATACGATCATTGTCAGTGCGGTATAATGATAACAGAGAATCTGTTTTTCTTTTATTCAGCTACTACTTAATCTTTGAGAGATCTATCTCCGTATACTTGATCCGTTGGCGACGCCAGGTATAGATTGCATGTAACTTTCCATCTTTTCCTTGAATAATGCTTGGATAAGAATATTGGCTGATAGGGCTGTCTTCTAATGTGAGAATAGGTTTCCAGTTGATTCCATCTTCTGATATGGCTACGCAGAGAGGAGTACGGGGACCTTTTGGTGTACCTGACAATGTGGAGAAATGATTGTAAATGAGAATGTGACGTCCGTCACTCATTGTCACGGCATCTGTTCCGGAATTGTTGTTCGGAACATTGCTTAATGTCACTTTACTCCATGTTTCACCATTGTCACTGCTCCATGATGTTGCAATCTTTGCATTGCGTGTACGGCAAAGTACCTGCAATCTTCCATCCTTATGCTTTAGGATACTGGGTTGGATGGCAAGAATCGGTTGTGCCCCTTCTCCCTGAATAGCTTCTCCCGCTTCCTGATCATCTACGTTAATACCACCTTTTTTACGGTTCTGAGTCGGGACAGACAGTTCGGCAGGTACCGACTCTGTCGTTTTCCAGGTTTTGCCTTTATCATCCGAATATTCAAAATGAATACGCCATCCCCCTTTGCCCTCTCTGCTTGACGGGCAGATGATGCGACCGTTGATGTATTCCGGTTTGTTCTTGATAGGACCGAGAAATCCTTCCGGCAAGACTTCGCGTTTGCCCCAAGTTTTCCCACCGTCTTTTGAACGAACCAGCCAGCCGGTCCAGTCGCCTACATTTAATCCTATTTTGTAGAACAGAATTAAATCTCCTCCCGGTATCTGGAAAAGTACAGGATTCCAGCAAGCTTTCCGGCGGGCAGTCAGTTTTCCTTTGGCATCCACTACAGGAGTGCAGGTCGAATCTATGCCGGCTAAAGCAGCCTGCGAATCTTTGAGTGAAAAAACTCCGTCGGCAGCCAGCTTGGGAGCCGTCCATTCTTTGGCACCTTTGGGCTTGCGGCAAACCCAGATGCAGCAATCCGGATTACGTTCTTTGGTTCCACCGAAGAAAGAAGCAACGAGGTCACCGTTTTTCAGTTCTACAATGGTCGCCCCGTGACATTCCGGGAAAGAAGCTTTCTCGTATAGAAATTCATCGCTGATGATGGCAGCATTCCGTGTCGGTATATCTACGCTGAAATGATATTTGCCGGAACCTATTTTTTCTTTTCGTCCATCCGGCAGATGTACTTCTCCTGTAGTATTGGCAGGAAGTTCGATATCCCATTCCAAATGCATAGGAGTCTTTTTCCATCGGCTGGTAATCTTTCCGTAGATACTCATATAAGAAGCATCCACATTACTCAATTCCTGAATTTCGAAAGCAGGCTGGAAAACAATATGTTTGTAACCGGATTTCCAACGGTCGGCACGGATACCTGCCAGATTGTTGAAACACCAGGGAAGTAAGTCTCCTAATAACATAACATGATTTCCGCTGTTCATTCCGGGATTTGCCGTGTCACCGTTCCAAAGTTCCCAAATAGTGGTGGCACCTTGTGCTGCCATATATCCCCATGAAGGATATGTATCATTGGTGACCAACAGATAAGCTACATCTGCATGCCCCCGACGACTCAATTCACGCATCAGCCATTGCGTACCGATTACTCCGGTACTGATATGCCCTTTGTTCGTTGTAATAATGGTGGTTACTGCATTCTTTGCTACTTCTTTGATATGCGCTTTGGGCACGAGACCGAAGGCAAGTGGCAGAATATTAGCTGTTACAGTATTATTCCCGTAGAAAACACTATCCGGATACAGAGTATGACCGGGTACAAGTGAAGTACCTTCCTTTATATGCAGGAAATGTGCATTGAATGCATCCTTCATTTTATGTTCCAGGTCTTCCCACTCTTTTGCATCCGCAGTCAATCCCTGAAGACTGGCGAAGCGATGCATCAGTTGCAACACTTTCAGGTAATAGGCGGTAGCGATCAAGGCACCATCCGTTTTGCGGGCAGGATCTTGACTGTGAATCATTTCCAACGATTCGGGTGGAACACACCAGTCTCCATATTTATCTTTGGTGATGATGTAGTCCTTTGTCATATAATACTCACGGATGTGCGATATCCATTTCTTGATAGCCGGATAATTATCTTCTATCGGACGTATGTCTCCATAATTAGTGAAGAGCATATCGCAGACTAAGGGCAGGGTAGCAGGCCATGTGACATTATCCGAATAATAGTTCCAGTAAGCCGGAGCTACATCAGGAATACAGCCGTCTTCGCGCTGTGCTTCGCGGATATCACGTGCCCATTTGTTGTACATGGCATGATTGTCGAAGAACATACTTTCTCCCCAAGAGCCCATTGCATGATCTCCCAGCCAGGGCTGACGTTCGTTACGCTGGGGACAGTCTACCGGCATACCTTTATAGTTACTCCGAATCCCCCAGAATGCATTACGTACAACTTGGTTCAATGTTTTGTCCGAACAGGAAAAAGAGCCTGTATGATCCATCTCATCTTCTACGACTTCCACTACGAAATCCTCGGTTTTGGCATCCGGATATCCGCTGATTTCCACATAACGGAAACCATGATACACAAAACGGGGAGCCCAGGTGGCACCTTGCGGTTCACGTCCGCTAACTACATATATATCCGTACAATGTGCGTCGCGCAGATTTTTCGTGAAGATTTCTCCATCTGATTCCAGACGTTCTGCAAAATGAAGACGAATGCTGTCGCCTGCCTGACCTTTGATGCGGAAACGTACCCATCCTGCCAGATTCTGACCGGTATCCATAATGTATTTGTCACCCATTTTTTGGATAGAAACAGGTTTCAGCGTTTCCGTTACTTTCATCCCCGGCATCATTTGGGCACGAAGTGTACCCGAAGGAATACTGACGCGTTCTGCCGGCATCCATTTTGTATCGTCATAATCTGTCTGCGTCCAGTTTCCCAGTTCTTTGCGGGCGTCATATTCTTCGCCGTCATATTCGTTATTGCTGCGGACAGGACCTTCGGTTGTCAGTTTCCATGAAGTATTCGTAGCGATTGTCTCCTTACTGCCATCAGCATATTCAACGATCAGATTCAGGCGTAGTTTGGGATATCCGAAGGTCGGAATCTTGTATGGCTTGTAATTCTGACGCATGGTATAAAAACGACCATTGCCTAAAGTAACACCGATGGCGTTCTCTTGCTGAAGTTGGGAAGTGACATCGTATGTGTTATACAAGATTGTCTTCCGGTAATCGGTAGGAGCGGGGGCTAGTACCTGATCACCTATGCGTTGTCCGTTGATGAACAGTTCATACAATCCCATTCCGGCAATGTGCACTGTGGCACGCTTTATTTCTTTCTTCAAGGCAAATTCCTTGCGAAGATAACGGGCTGCCAGGCGGCTCCATTGAGTTTCACTGTCCCCCGGAACTGCACGGTCTAGGCCGATCCACTGACCTTGCCAGTCTGCTTCATTGAATAGTCCCATGCTCCAGAAAGCCGGACTACTCCAATCACTTTCACCTTTATTGGTGTAAACCTTCACCTTCCAGAAGTAGGGAGCATTGCGCTTCAAAGTTTCTCCCTGGTAGGTTATCCATTGGGAAGCATCTGTTTCTACTTTTCCGGAATCCCACATATCTCCTTTCCCTTGTGCCAATAGCTCGGGGGAAGATGCAACGAGAATGTGATACGCGGTTTGCATCACATTCTGTTCGTTCGACTCGATACGCCAACCCAGTCGGGGTTGGCGCGTATCGATACCCGACGGATTCTTTAGCTGCTCTGTCCGTAGGTTGGTTACGCCTATGGCTGCACGTATCGGACCTGCTGCAAGAAACAGAACAGATAAGAATGATAATATAAGTATCTTTTTATTCATGAGTGTCAATTTGATAGCAGTCTTTCTTTACATAATCCTTACTACTGTCTACTACAATCAGGACATGATCGTTTCCGCTGCTGTAGCCGCTGTCGTGCTGGAATTTGTGCACACCGTTGTCAAATTCACCGATATATTCCAGTTTACCATCCTTGGTTGTGTACCACCATGCATTCTTCTTGGCACCGCTGATTTTGCTGAAATCAACTTCCATCGGGCGTCCGGTGTAGTTATATACCATCAGATAGTCATTGCCGCGTGTTGCGATGGCACGGTCATAACGTTCGCCATTCTGTCCGGCGATGACAGACTGATCCGGTACTCGTTCGAAGAATGGGAAAGTCAGCATCAGATTCTTCAGATATTTCATTTGATTATATCCGGGATCATTCAGAGCATCATACCAAGGCTTTTTAGCACCATAAGCACCGCCTACGCCCGGTTTGATAAACTGCATGATGGAGTTATGACCATACGTATGTCCGAAAGAACCGGCAAATACAGACCAGTAAGCGTACCGGCGTACATCATAATCTTTCCAAAGTAATTCGTTCTCATCATGCAGACCGTGCGGTATTTCTTCGTAGATGGGTTCACCGTCTATAACGGGCTTCATCGGTTTCATAGCCATACTGCGTTCTACAAAACGCCAGTTGTCTTCTTCCGTATTTTCTTCGATGGGATAATCTCCGTCACCAAAACGTTGTCCATAACGGCGGTGTCCGCTCTGGAACATATTGAAATCCAGCCACGGAGCATTGTTGAACCAAGTAGCAGAAGTCGTTCTGCCACGCGGGTGGAATGTCATCAGATGGTTCTTGTCGATTGCTTTGATGGAGGTTGCCAATGCTTCCCATTCGGCAGTCTTCACATCACCACGGATATCCCCACCGATAAACCAGATAATGTTAGGTTCGTCTTTATAGCGTTCTGCCAGAAACTTGCCGTATGCTTTTGCCTGATCTACATTCATTTCGCCATGACTTACCGGACTTCCCCAGATGCAGACCATGCCGATATAAAGACCTTTCTTTGCTGCGGTACGGATAATGTAATCCATATGATCCCAATAACCATATACACCTTTCTGATTGATATTCTTGAAGTTGTAGCCGTCAGTCATGGAATACTGTCCGTAGATATTCATAGACGGGACATTATTCAATGTCTGAACCTGAATCACGTTATATCCGCGGCGTTTGCATTGTTCCAGATAATATTCGGCTTCGTCACGATTCAGACGCTCAGGCAGCAGCCAGCCGGTTTCTCCCAGCCAGAAGAAAGGAGTGCCGTTTTCGTGTTTCAGATAACGTCCTTCTTCAGAAACGACGAGTTTGCCGTTGCTCCATGGGATATACGTCTTTTGTGTTTTCTTTTGTGCTGCGGCAGAAGTTGCCAATGTCAACAGCAGCAATAAGAGAGGAAGAATCTTAAATTTTCTCATTGTACTTTATCGTTTTTGGAGTTCATATCTTTACATTTATTTGTCTGTCATTTTCTCATATTCGATGGCCGCCAGAATAAACGATCCTACTGATTTCGGGTCATTCTCTATAACCGGTTCGCTGATATAATATTCGAATGAACCGTCACGGTATCTTTTGGAGTCTCCGCCCAGTCCGGCTACCGCACAACAATTCGTAATGGTATAGCTACCGTCTTCTTCAAGACGGGTAAATGTCTTGACCATTCCATCAAAAGCTTTGCGGGTAGGTTCGATGTAATCCTTGCTGATATATCCCTTATTGACAGCTTTGGCAAGTGTATAGATAAATAAGGCGGTTGCCGAAGATTCCAGGTAATTTCCTTCACGCGCTCCCTGATCTGTTACCTGATACCAGGTGCCGGACTGAGGGTCCTGATATTTCATTAAAGTTTTTGCCAATCCCTGAAGAATCTGCATTACGCTGTCTCGTCCGGTCGTTTCCTGAGGGAGATAATCCAGTACGTCTACCAAGGCTGCTCCATACCATCCGATACTGCGGCTCCAGAAATTAGGAGAACAACCGGTTTCGGGATTTGCCCATTTCTGTTCGCGGCTTTCATCCCATCCGTGATAGTAAAGTCCTGTGGTGGGGTCGTAAGTTTTGCGTGCTATCAGAAGAATCTGTTTCACAGCTTCATCGTATAGTGCCGGTTCCTGGAAAGTACTGCCGTACTGTACCAAGTAAGGAGAAGCCATGAAGATGCCATCCAGCCACATCTGATGGGGATATCTTAGCTTATGCCAGAATCCTCCTTCACTTGTGCGGGGTTGTTCTGCCATCTGTTTACGTAGGGTATCCATAGCTATTTTATAGCGTTCATCTCCTGATTGTGCATAAAGATCAAAAAGAATCTTGCCGCCATTGACGTTATCAATGTTGAATGAAAGATATTTCATCGTTTTGATATGGCCGTCCGTATCGATCAGACTGTCTGCGTAGATTTTGGCATATTCATAGTAAGTGCTGTCTCCGGTATGTTTCCATTCTTCCAGCATAGACTTTACAACAAGTCCGTGGGTATATCCCCAACGGGGTACTTTTGCTTTTTCAATCATCCAGGGTTCGGGAAAACGTTTCATCTCAGAGCGTGCCATACGTTCGCTCCATTTTTCTGTTTCTACTTTCTGAGGTGCTGTGCAGGCGATGAAGCAAGCAGCTCCGCAAGCAACAATCAGTTTTAACAAGTTTCTGTTCATATAGGTAGAGTTATTATTTTCCAATCAATATATATTCTTGCCCTGCTTTGGTAGGCAGGTCATACAAGTAAGTCCTTGCAATTTCCACTTTATTCAGGCTGGCTTTTTCATTCACCAATGGCTGGGGAATCGTGGGGACTGCATAGAGAGGGTTCGGGTTCTCTCCTTTGGCACGTTTCAAGCCCTTTCCGGTCAGTGGGTTGAGTGAACGTAGACGGCAGTTACCACCTTTATGAGATTTCACAACCAGACGATTTACTTTTCCATTCTTCCAGTTTAAATCAAGTTCGAAACCTCCACGGGCGATAATACCTGTGACAGAACCGTCCTTCCAGAGAGTCGGAAGTGCCGGAAGCAGGTAAATAAAGCCATCGTAACTTTGCATCAGCATTTCGGCTATACCTGCAGCACAACCGAAGTTTCCGTCGATTTGGAAAGGTGGGTGGGCATCGAACAGGTTAGGGTAGGTACCTCCTTTTTTCTTTTCGTTACGTACCAAAGTCAATTGGTCGGTTATCAGTTTGTAGGCATGGTCACCATCAAGGAGGCGTGCCCACAGGCAAACCTTCCATCCCATGCTCCATCCGGTGGACGGATCTCCACGGTGAATCAGAGAAGTGCGTGCAGCGTCAAATAGTTCCGGAGTGCGGTAAGGAGAAATCTGGTTGCTGGGGAATAATCCATATAGATGGGATACGTGGCGGTGTACATCGTTCGGATCATCCCAGTCGAACATCCATTCCTGCAATTGTCCCCAATGTCCTACCTGCATAGGAGCCATTTCCTTGAGGCGTTGTTCCAGATGAGAGGCAAATTCTTTGTCCGTATCCAAAATTCGGGAAGCTGAAATAATAGCTGTCCAAAGGTCGAATATCAACTGATTGTCCATCGTGCATCCGGCGGCTGTAGTTGCCTTGCCGTCGCTGCCGGAATGTACATTTTCGGGTGAGTTGCTTGGGCAGACTACCAACCAGTTGTGTACAGGTTCTTTCACCATAATCTCGTCAAAGAACAGTCCGGCTCCTTTCAATATCGGATAAACGGAACGCAGGAACTCTGTGTCTCCGGTGTACAGATATCGTTCCCATAGATGACGGCATAACCATGCACCGCCGCTCGGCCACATACCCGAAGGGGCTTTGTCCAGTGCTCCTGTGATACGCCATATATCCGTGTTATGATGTAATACCCATCCGTTGGCTCCATACATGATTCTTGCTGTTTCCTTTCCGCTTTCGCTCACTTCTTTTATCAGCCGGAAAAGTGGCTCGTTCAGGTCACTTAAATTAGTCACTTCCGATGGCCAGTAATTCATTTCCAGATTGATATTACAGGTATATTTGCTATCCCAGGAAGGGAAAAGTTTATCATTCCAGATACCCTGCAAGTTAGCGGCTTGTCCACCCGGTTGTGACGAGCAGATTAACAGATAACGACCGAACTGAAAGTAAGTGGCAACCAGATGCGCGTCATGTGTGTCCTTAAAGTTCTCTACACGCTTATCGGTTGTCACATTTTTATATTGGTCTTCCCCTAAATCCAGAGATACTCTGGTCAGATATCGACGATAAAATTCTACGTGATTCTTTTTGGCTTCTGCGAATGGACGAACCAGCGCTTCGGACAAATAGCTCTTTGCACGTTCTGTCTGATTGCCTGTGATGTCCAGATAATTATTGAAGTTGGTGGCTATAGACACATAGATTGTGGCTTCGTCAGCTCCTTCTACAGAGAGGACGCCATCGGTACAAGCAGTTTTTCCTCCTTGGTTGCGGGCGGTCAGCCTTCCCTGAAATTCTACTTTTCCCTTCAGTCCTTCATGCAAGGAAGACACCCCTGAAAGGGTCACACAGTTCCCTTCTTCAGAGTTAATCATTACATCCTGATGAGGGGAGGTGAGCTGTGCGTTGAAGGTAATTTGTCCCGGACGGTTGGCGGTCAGTCGTACCATAACTACCTGATCGGTAAATGAGGTGATCGTTTCACGTTGATATTGCACTCCGTCTACTTCATAACGGACAATGGCACGTGCCGAGTCCAGGCTCAGTTCCCGATAATAATCGGAATAGCGGGTATGTCCGGGGAAGGCAATTCTCAGGTCGCCGAAACTCTGATAAGGCATTCCCGAATTTGTTTTTGCCATCACTTTCTCCGTAGCGAGCGTTTGTGCTTCCAGATATTTTCCGGCAAAAACAAGTTCACGTACCTTCGGAATATACTCCAGTGCGTTCGGGTTTGCGTTGTTGTTGGGGCGTCCTGCCCAAATGGTTTCTTCGTTTAGTTGTATTTGTTCTATTCCCGGCGTTCCATATACCATTGCCCCCAGACGCCCGTTTCCCAAGGGTAAAGCTTCGGTCCATACCTGTGCGGGACGGTCATACCATAGCTTATATTCCTGTGCAGATACTTTTTTCTCCTGCGCATGAATACATCCTGCAGAGACCATTACAAACAGATATCCGATTAATCTCTTTTTATTCATTTTCATCTAATCGCTTTTATACTTTTATAGGAGGACGATTAAAAAGGAATTTTGTACCCAATATACAGACAATAAGAAGCAGGGATAATCAAAAGTTATCGGGTATAAAAAAAATGAACTTCAATATCTGCTCAAAAAGGTCTTACTTTGCATACGTAAGAGCACTAGGAAGAAGTTATTTCCTGAGTGTGGATTTATTTCTTTAATCTAAAAAACAGATAATTGAAAATGTATAATTTAATCGTTAGACCGTTATTATTTCTCATTGATCCTGAAAAAGTACATCGAATGCTCTTGAACTGGTTAAAAATCTATCGTTATCTGCTTCCGGTTCGTGCCTGCGTAAGAGGACACTATCAAGTGGACGAACCTTTTTCATACGGAAGCCTGCGATTCAAAAACCGGATAGGCTTGTCTGCCGGATTCGATAAAAATGCGGAAACATTTGATGAGTTGGCAGATTTTGGTTTCGGATTTCTGGAAGTGGGGACTGTAACTCCTGATTATCAGCCGGGAAATCCTTCTCCCCGTATCTTCAGACTGGTAGAAGACGAATCACTGATCTCACGTACAGGGTTCAATAATTGCGGTGTCGATGTAGCTCTGGAGCATATCAGAAAATACAGAAAACATTCTTACAGACTCGGAGTAAATATCAATAAGAATCCGCTTTCTGCCGGTGAGCAAATCATCAAAGATTTTGAGTTGGTTTTCACTCGCTTATATGAAAGTGTAGATTATTTTACGCTGAACTGGGGTAGTATAGATAAAGAATCATTTGCTAAAGTTTTAGAAAACCTCACAACATTTCGTCAGGCAGTGAACAAACGGTGCAGTATTTTCATTAAGCTCCCGGCGGATATCGATGAGAAGGCATTGGATCTGGTCATTTCCCTTGCATATAAATATTCCATAGAAGGCTTTATAGCTACGGGACCGACGATGGACCGCTCAGAATTGCATCATACAAAAACAAAACAGTTGGAAAAGATCGGTAACGGTGGCGTCAGTGGTCGGGGTATCGGAAAGAAATCGCAGAAGGTAGTGCGTTATCTGTCCGGGCACACCGACCACCACTTTTTGATTATCGGGGCAGGAGGAATAATGACAGCAGAGGATGCAGCTGATATGATTTCCCAAGGGGCCGATATGATACAGATTTATTCGGCATTTATCTATTCTGGTCCGTCTGTTGTTCATAAAATAGGGAAGAAACTTAAACATTAATCGATATGAAGAAATTAATTTGTATTAGCTTGTATGAGGACTTATCCATGACGACCTATGATATGTCGGAAGTGGACAATGTCGAACTGATTGGAATCGTAGAAAATGCTTCCGAAGGAACTTTATTTGTTTTTACTTGTGACAGGCCCAATGGAAGCAGTGTTATTATGTGTCCCGGAGGTGGATTTCTGAAGACTAATCTGGAGAATGAAGGCATTGATTTTGCCGAATGGTTTACGAAGCTGGGAATTACATATATCGTCTTTAAATATAGAATGCCTCGTGGTAATCCTGATGTTCCCGAACAAGATATCCGGTTGGCATTGAAGGTTGTGCGAGAAAAGTTTCCAGAGTTTTGTGATAAACTGGGAGTGATGGGGGCTTCTATCGGAGGATATCTGGCAACTTTTTCAGCTACGCTTTTACCTGATGATGAGAAGCCGGATTTTCAGATATTGATGTATCCGGTAGTCAGTGTCGATGATCGTTTGACACATTTTCCTTGTCGTGAACGAATGTTTGGTCATTCCTATTCACCGGATAAAATGGAGCAGTATTCACCGATTGAGCATATTACTTGCGGTACACCTGCCGCTTTCATTGTAGCAGCTGCAGATGATGCTGTGGTAAGCCCTCTGAATGGTATTATGTATGCTGCCAGACTACAGAAAGCAGATATCCCCATTTCTCTGCACATCTATCCTGCGGGAGGACATGGATTCGGTTATAATGATAGTTTTGTGTATAAGCAAGAGTGGCTTCAGGAGCTTGGAGAATGGTTGGCAAAATTGTAATTCTTTTCTTGTAATTCGAAATATACTTCCTATATTTGTCATTAGAATATTTAATGAAAAGAAATTATGAGAAATTCAAAGGTTACATCTATGTTGGTAGTGCTGATGTTTTTGTTGGTCACAGGAATACAGGCGCAGACCGTTACTCCCAGTAAGAAATATATCACAAAAGAACTGAATAACGTAAGCAACTTCAGTTCAATCAGAGTATTAGGCAGTCCTGATGTTGAGTATCGTCAGAGTAATGGTTCTAAAACGACAGTTTCTATATACGGTTCGGATAATTTGGTAGACTTGTTGGAAGTTTCTACAGTAAATGGAGTATTGCAGGTGAATATCAAAAAAGGTGTCAAGATTCTTAGTGGAGAGCGCCGTTTGAAAGTGATAGCTTCTTCTCCTTCATTGAATCAGGTAGATATTAAAGGTTCGGCAGATGTATATCTGAAAGGTACGATCAAAGGGAATGATTTGAATTTGAATATAACCGGTTCCGGAGATATCGAAGCGGAGAATTTGCAATATACTAATATATTTGCTTTGGTGAAAGGAAGCGGGGACATTGATTTGAAAAATGTGAAAGCGACTACTGTGCTGTCAGAAGTAAATGGTTCCGGTGATATCAATATGAAAGGTTCTGCACAGAAGGCGACACTGACAGTAAATGGTTCCGGAGATATTAGTGCTGAAAAACTGGCTGCGACTAATGTCGTTGCTACAGTTGCCGGTTCGGGTGATATAGTATGCTACGCTTCCAGACAGTTGGATGCAAGAGTTAGTGGTAGCGGTGATATTGAATATAAAGGAAGCCCTTCAGTTGTAAATAAGCAGGGGAAGAAAAATTCAATTACTGGTAAGTAAGATACGAATCTTATTTTTTATAGAAAGCGGGCAAATATGTTATTTATCACATATTTACCCGCTTTTATTTAGACATTCATAGATCTCTTATTGAAGTATATACAATGACTATATGTTAAAAATATAGTTAGCCAAGATACAATTAACTTGCAGATCTGTTTTATTTATATGGGCTTATCTGTATTTTCTGATATTGCACATTATGAAATATTATTCAATTAAGTCAGGTAGTATATGAATTTAGATGAAGTTTTAAATTATCGTCGCTCTGTACGGGTATATGATAAAGAAAAGGAAATAGATACAGAGAAAGTAAAGCATTGCCTGGAATTGGCAACTTTGGCTCCCAATAGTTCTGATATGCAACTATGGGAGTTTTATCACATCACACAGCCTGAATTGATGGCAAAGGTATCAAGAGCTTGTCTTGATCAAAAAGCAACTTCCACGGCTTCGCAGATTGTTGTTTTCGTCACACGTCGTGACTTGTATCGGAAGCGGGCGAAATTTGTTCTTGATTTCGAGACAGGAAATATACGGCGGAATAGTCCTATAGACAGGCAGGAGAAACGTATTAAAGACAGAAAACTGTACTATGGGATATTGATGCCGTTTGTTTATGCCCGTTTCTGCGGTATCTTAGGACTTTTCAGAGTACTACTTGCTAATATTATCAGCATTTTCCGCCCTATGATGCTCGAAGTATCTGAAGGTGATGTGCGTGTGGTGGTACATAAATCCTGTGCACTTGCTGCTCAGACATTTATGATTGCTATGGCGAACGAAGGATATGATACTTGCCCCTTGGAAGGCTTGGATAGCCGACGACTCAAAAGGTTGCTTAAGTTGCCTCATGGTGCTGAAATAAATATGGTAGTTTCTTGTGGAATCCGGAATGGAAATAAAGGAATTTGGGGAGAACGGTGCAGGGTACCGTTTGAGGAAGTTTATCGTAAGATTTGATGGCACGGACGCAGTAGTAAAAACGCCTAAATATATATATACTGAATGGGACTGCCGAGCAGGCTTTGCAGCAGATTGATGAAAAAGGCTATCTGATTCCTTATCAGACAGACGTGAAGTCGTGAAAGTAGGAGTGGAGTTCAGTGCGGAGAAAAGGAATATTGGACGATGGTTGCTTTAACCAGATAACAATTAATATTAAAGTGAATCCTATTAGATGATCAGATGTGCGGAGATATGCCAAGCATATCTCCGTTTTAATTGACATAATCCGCCGGAGTAAAGGGATGAATGATGCTTACCGACGTGATTTAATCGTTTTTTAATAAATGAAATTTATTTTTTCCTGATTATACAAATAGTACAAAAGAATCTTCTTGTCTGGCCTTGTTTTTTATATTCCGCAACATTTCATCCTTTGTGTCATAGTATTAGTCACCTTCGAAACATTTATTGTTTGTATCCGACATGGATGGAGTTTGGCTAGTCCCCAAATATACGGATATTTGTGAAGTGAGATTTCACTATCAAAAGTATTGGTCCTTTCGGACCGGCCGCCTGTGAAGGTAGCTCTATTGTTTGTTTTGTTTGTGTTTGGTGCATCTTTTTTCAAGCGAGAAAGAAGATGCACTATTTATATCTATCTACCCTGACTAGCGGATATTGAATGAAAATTTGCCTATGAAACAGATAAAGCATACATTTGAAGAAAAAAAAGAAGATGGGCGGGAAAGCATCAATGTGGAACTTATGGCACGGCTGTCACAAATGGAGTGAAGGCTGCCGCCACTGCTATGTATATCGTACGGATGGCAAATATGGAAAAGACAGTTCGGTGGTGACAAAGACGGAAAAGTTCGGTTTGCCTTTGCAGAAGAAAAAGAATGGAGAATATAAGATACCCTCGGGAAATCTGGTATATACCTGTTTTACCTCTGATTTTCTGATTGAAGATGCGGATGAATGGCGTGCCGAAGCATGGGAAATGATGCGGATACGACAGGACCTTCATTTTATGTTTATTACGAAGCGGATAGACAGACTGCAACAGTGCCTGCCACCGGATTGGGGAGATGGATACGACAATGTGACAATTTGTTGTACAATGGAGAATCAGGACAGAGTCGATTATCGCTTACCTATTTATAAAGAAAGTCCTATTAAACATAAAATTATTATCTGTGAACCCCTTCTTAGTCAGATTGATTTCAGGGGAGAACTGGAAGGATGGGTAGAGCAGGTAGTGGCAGGAGGAGAGTCTGGTAAGGAAGCCCGCGTTTGCAATTATGACTGGGTGTTGGACATTCGCCGTCAATGTGTGGAAGCTCATGTCGGTTTCTGGTTCAAGCAGACAGGAAGTTATCTGTTGAAAGATGGGCATGAGTATAAAGTCGCCCGACAGTTCCAGCACTCACAGGCAAGGAAAGCGGAACTGAATTATACTCCCGAAAAATAACGAAAGAACAAATAGGAATAAAGGAATGCGAAGGCTGTCGGACAGCTTTCACATCCCTTTATTGAGTACAAAATATGGATAATCACGTCTCTCCTTAAAGAGATAGTGTGTAAATTTTAAAATTATCCATATTAAATGAAACAGATAAAGCTGTTATTTCTTTTAGCTTCCGCCTCCGTCACGGGAGCATTTGCGCAAAGCAATGGGCTGACGGATATGAGTCAGAGCCGTTATGCAAAGATGGCAAATACCGGAATAGATGCCGTACACTGGACGAATGGATTCTGGGGAGAGCGTTTTAATGTATTTAGCGGAACTTCCTTGCAGAGTATGTGGAATACATGGAACACGCCGGAAGTTTCTCATGGTTTCCGTAATTTTGAGATTGCTGCCGGTATATGCAAGGGAGAACATTGGGGACCTCCGTTCCATGATGGAGATATGTACAAGTGGATGGAAGGAGTCGCTTCTGTGTATGCTGTCAATAAAGATCCGGAACTGGACAAGTTAATGGACAACTTTATTGCTTGTGTCGTAAAAGCCCAACATGCAGATGGTTATATACATACACCGGTTGTTATAGAAGAGCTGAATAAGGGAATAGACAGCCATACGCTGGCTGATTCCCAACAACAGACAGTGATTGGTACGAAAGTAGGCTCCGAGGACGAAAAAGGTGCATTTGCCAATCGGTTGAATTTTGAAACTTATAATCTGGGGCATTTGATGATGGCAGGTATTGTCCACCGTCGTGCTACTGGAAAAACAACTCTTTTTGATGCTGCCGTGAAAGCTACGGATTTCCTTTGTCACTTCTATGAGACGGCTTCCGCCGAGTTGGCACGCAATGCAATTTGCCCTTCACACTATATGGGAGTGGTGGAGATGTATCGTGCTACAGGCAATCCCCGTTATCTGGAACTTTCAAAAAACCTGATTGACATTCGCGGTATGGTAGAAAGCGGCACGGACGATAATCAGGACCGTATCCCTTTCCGTGACCAATATCGTGCAATGGGACATGCCGTACGTGCCAATTACCTGTATGCAGGTGTGGCAGATGTGTATGCGGAGACAGGGGAACAACAACTGATGAAGAACCTGACTAGTATCTGGAACGATATTGTCACCCGAAAGATGTACGTGACCGGAGCTTGCGGTGCTTTGTATGACGGCACCTCACCGGATGGAACGTGCTATGAACCGGATAGCATTCAGAAAGTGCATCAGAGCTACGGTCGTCCGTATCAGTTGCCGAACAGTACGGCACATAACGAAACTTGTGCCAACATTGGTAATATGCTGTTCAACTGGCGCATGCTGGAAGTAACGGGAGATGCCAAGTATGCGGATCTTGTGGAAACTTGTCTTTATAATAGTGTATTGAGTGGCATAAGCCTGGATGGAAAGAAGTATTTCTATACGAATCCTCTTCGTATCAGTGCCGATCTGCCTTATACACTCCGTTGGCCGAAAGAACGGACGGAATATATCAGTTGTTTCTGTTGTCCGCCCAATACATTGCGTACGCTTTGTCAGGCGCAGAATTACGCTTATACATTGAGTCCGGAAGGGATTTATTGCAACCTGTACGGTGCAAATACATTGACTACAAACTGGAAGGACAAGGGGGAACTTGCTTTGGTGCAGGAAACGGACTATCCTTGGGAAGGTAATGTACGTGTAACGTTGAACAAAGTGCCCCGTAAAGCAGGTGCTTTCTCCCTCTTCTTCCGTATTCCGGAATGGTGCGGGAAAGCTGCGTTGACAGTGAACGGTCAACCGGTATCCATGAATGCCAAGGCAAATACCTATGCGGAAGTGAACCGTACATGGAAGAAAGGAGATGTGGTAGAACTGGTCATGGATATGCCTGTTTGTCTGCTCGAAGCTCATCCGTTGGCAGAAGAAATCCGTAATCAGGTGGTAGTGAAACGTGGCCCGTTGGTTTACTGCCTGGAGAGTATGGACATTGCAAATGGAGAAAAGATCGATAACATCTTGATTCCTGCCGAAATAAAGCTGACTCCGAAGAAAACGACGATTGAAGGTAGTTCGATAGTAGCTCTGGAAGGGAAAGCGCGTCTGGCATCGTCTGAGTCTTGGGAAGGCGTGCTTTATCGTCCGGTTGTCCAAGCAGAGAAAACAGTGGATATTCGTCTGATTCCTTATTATGCATGGGGAAACAGAGGTAAAGGAGAGATGACAGTCTGGATGCCGCTTGCAAGATAACCCATTGTACAAAAGAAAAATGAAAAAGTTATTGGTAACAACTATATGCCTGCTGGGTGCACATCTGCTGTCAGCAGGCGAAATTTGGATTTCGCCGCAGGGGAATGATCTCAATGACGGCACACGTCCATCTCCGAAAGCGACGTTGACTTCTGCTTTGCGTCAGGCACGCGAATGGCGCCGGACAGATGATGAACGGGTGCGGGGAGGAATTACGATCTGCATGGAAGGTGGTACATATTCACTCTATGAACCGGTGTTTATTCGTCCGGAAGACAGCGGGACGGAGGATTCTCCTACGGTGATCCGTCCGGTAGCTGATGAAAAAGTGCTGTTGAGTGGCGGCATCCGGATCGGTGGATGGAAGAAGCAGGGAAAACTTTGGGTAGCGGATGTGCCCATGTTCAACGGGCGGCCATTGGATTTCCGTCAGTTATGGGTGAATGGGAAGAAAGCTGTCCGTGCCCGTGATGTAGAGGATTTTGAGAAGATGAATCGCATTTGCAGTGTGGACGAAAAGAATGAGATTCTTTATGTTCCTGCGGTTGCCATACGCAGACTGGTAGACGGAAAAGGGGCTTTGAAGGCCAAATATGCAGAGATGGTATTGCATCAAATGTGGTGTGTGGCCAATCTTCGTATTCGTTCTGTCGAACTGGCTGGAGACAGTGCCGCAATACGTTTTCATCAGCCGGAGAGTCGGATTCAGTTTGAGCATCCCTGGCCGCGTCCGATGGTAACGACAGATGGGCATAATTCTGCTTTTTATCTGACGAATGCCCGTGAACTATTGGATGTAGCGGGAGAATGGTATCACGACATAGATGCCCGTAAGGTCTATTATTATCCTCGGGAAGGAGAGAAGATGCAGGATGCCGGCACGGAAGTGATAGTGCCTGCCATAGAGACATTGGTACAAGTAAAAGGGACCTTCGACCGTCCTGTTTCACATATCCGTTTTGAGAAAATCACGTTTTCTCATACGACTTGGATGCGTCCGTCTGAGAAAGGCCATGTTCCTCTTCAGGCAGGAATGTATCTGACAGACGGTTATCGTATTGACCCGAAAATGGAACGGGACTATCTGAATCATGCTTTGGATAATCAAGGATGGCTGGGGCGTCCTGCCACGGCTGTAAGCGTGGCTGCTGCCAATCAGATCGACTTTGAGCGCTGCCGGTTCGAGCATTTAGGCTCAACCGGACTGGATTATGAAGAAGCCGTACAGGGCAGTGTCGTTCGTGGTTGCCTTTTCCGTGATATTGCAGGGAACGGACTGGTGGTCGGCAGTTTCTCTCCGGCTGCCCATGAAACACATTTGCCTTATGACCCTGCCGACCTTCGGGAAGTATGTGCGCATCAACAAATCAGTAATTGCTACTTTACCGAAGTGGGTAATGAAGATTGGGGATGTCTTGCCATTACTGCGGGGTATGTGAGAGATATCAATATAGAACACAATGAAATCTGCGAAGTTCCTTATAGCGGCATCAGCCTTGGCTGGGGCTGGACGCAGACAGTAAACTGTATGCGTAACAACAGAGTGCACGCGAATCTGATTCATCACTATGCAAAGCATATGTACGACGTAGCCGGAGTTTATACGCTGGGCTCGCAGCCGAAAAGTTATGTAACTGAGAATTGCGTACATAGCATTTATAAGCCAGGTTATGTACACGATCCCAATCATTGGTTTTATCTCTATACGGATGAAGGCTCTTCTTTTATCACTGTACGCGATAACTGGACGGAAGGGGAGAAGTATCTGCAAAATGCGAACGGTCCCGGAAATGTATGGGAGAACAATGGTCCGCAGGTAGATACAGTCATTCGTGAACGTGCAGGGTTGGAAGCCGAATATAGGGACTTGAAGAAATAAGAAAAAATGAAAAAGAAATGCATGATACTTCTGGGTGCCTTGTCATTGGCAAGCAGCACCTTTGCCCAAACTTGGATATGGTATCCGGGGGACTATGAAATCTGGCTGGGCAACCAGATGAACAACCGACGTACGGAACGTGGTGCTTTTTTTCCTCCTTTTTGGAAAACGGACAGTCATTATGTAGTCGTAGAGTTCAGCAAAGTATTGAATCTTTCCGAACCGGAAGAAGTGTTTATTGCTGCCGAGGGAACATATAATGTGAAGCTGGACGGGAAACTTCAGTTCGGAATGCCTGAAACCTTGCTGCTTCCGGCAGGAAAACATAGTCTGAATATTAAAGTATGGAATCAGGCAACGCCTCCCACTATCTATGTGAAAGGAAAGACGGTAAACTCTGATTCGTCCTGGCGGGTAACTTATGAAGATAAGGAATGGATCGATGAAAGCGGTAAGGCTAGTGACACATCTGCCACCATCTATATGGATGCCGGATGCTGGAACTTTGACGGTGCCACTCAACGTCCTTCCCAATTCAGCCTGATGCGTGAACCTCAGCAACCTGTCGCTAAAACAGAACAATCGGAAGGAGGCATACTGTATGATTTTGGAAAAGAAACGTTCGGATTTATCACATTAAAGAATCTTTCGGGCAAGGGAAAGATTGACCTCTATTATGGTGAAAGTCCGGAAGAAGCGAAAGACAAAGCATATTGCGAAACATTGGATAAACTCCTGCTGGAGCCGGGACAGATCACTGATCTCGCTATCCGCAGCACATCTCCTTTGCATCATTCTGATAATGAATATACGCTGGAGAACAGCAAAGCATTCCGCTATGTATACATCACTCACGAACCGGAAGTACAAATTGGTGAAGTATCCATGCAATATGAATATCTTCCCGAAGAATATCGTGGTAACTTCCGTTGTAACGACGAAGAACTGAATCGTATCTGGGAAGTGGGAGCATACACGATGCATCTTACTACACGTGAGTTTTTTATAGACGGTATCAAGCGCGACCGTTGGGTATGGAGTGGCGATGCCATCCAGAGTTATCTGATGAATTACTATCTGTTCTTTGACAGTGAGTCCGTGAAACGTACCATCTGGCTACTTCGTGGAAAAGATCCGGTGACCAGCCATAGCAACACCATTATGGATTACACTTTCTACTGGTTCTTAAGTGTATATGACTATTATATGTATAGCGGTGACCGGCATTTCGTCAACCAGCTATATCCACGTATGCAAACAATGATGGATTATGTATTGGGACGTACGAATAAGAATGGTATGGTGGTAGGAATGTCCGGCGACTGGGTATTTGTGGACTGGGCAGATGGCTATTTAGACAAAAAGGGAGAACTTTCTTTCGAACAGGTTTTGTTTTGCCGGAGTCTGGAGACGATGGCACTTTGTGCAGATTTAGTCGGAGATAAGGACGGACAACAAAAATATGAGAAGTTAGCTTCTGCGTTAAAAGCAAAATTAGAGCCGACTTTCTGGAATAATCAGAAACAGGCATTTGTGCACAATTGTGTGGATGGACGTCAGAGTGATGCCGTAACCCGATACGCTAATATGTTCTCTGTTTTCTTTGATTATCTGAATGCGGATAAGCAGCAGGCCATTAAACAGTCCGTTCTCCTGAATGATGAGATTCTGAAAATAACAACGCCTTATATGCGTTTTTACGAACTGGAAGCCTTTTGTGCTCTTGGTGAGCAGGAGACTGTAATGAAAGAAATGAAAGCTTACTGGGGTGGAATGTTGAAAGCAGGAGCAACCTCTTTTTGGGAGAAATATAATCCGGAGGAAAGCGGAACACAGCATCTTGCCATGTATGGCCGCCCATACGGAAAGAGCTTGTGCCACGCTTGGGGAGCAAGTCCTATTTATCTGCTGGGTAAATACTATTTGGGAGTCAAACCAACGAAAGAGGGTTATAAAGAGTTTGCTGTCAGTCCGGTATTGGGAGGTTTGAAATGGATGGAAGGTACCGTACCTACTCCGAACGGAGACATTCATGTCTACATGGATAATAAAACCATTAAAGTGAAAGCCACGGAAGGAAAAGGTTATCTGACCATCCAGAGTCGCCGTCAGCCAAAAGCCAATATGGGAACAGTGGAGAAGGTTTCGGAAGGTGTATGGCGCCTTTGGATTGATTCTCCGGAAGAAAGGATTGTTACCTATCGTTTGTAGTCAGAGATTCAGATTGAAATAAGGCCTTCGGTTGTATTGCTATAGCGGCAATAGGCCGGAGGTCTTTCTATCCGTGCATTATCGCACTCTTTTTGTGCGTATATGCACAAATAGAATATATGCTGATAAATCCAAATCGCTAGTATATAACGCTTTATATTTTGGCATAGGATTTGAAGTATTCTTCTGCAAACAACAGAATATAATGAAAACACTAAAGTATGCATGGCGTTTCCTTGTGCGCTCCAAATCATATACAGTCATTAATATTGTCGGCTTGTCATTAAGTCTGGCGTGTACAATCATACTGGTACGTTATATTCATCAGGAGACACGAGTAAATACTCATTGCATAGATGCTGAGAATGTATATATACCGCTTCGGGATATTGATGGGAATGTATTTGCAGGTAGTGTATCAGATGGATATAGTGGAGCAGATACAGTTTTCTATTCTCCGGAAGCTGTGAAGGAAAAGGCCCGTTTTGTAACTTTCAGCAATGATAATGTTGCCATAAATGGTAAGCCGTATACCGTACAATTATTAGCGGCAGATACCGCTTTCTTTCATTTCTTCACGTATCCCCTCAGTGGTACACCAATGAAAGCTCCCAATGATGTACTTGTTACCCGCCAGTTTGCCGAGCGTGTATTTGGAAAGGAAAATCCAATTGGAGAAAAACTAAGTTATTCCGGTGGTCATCTTCTCACTGTCTGTGGTGTATTGGATGAACCGACATGTAAATCTTCGTTGACATTTGACATCGTTTTAAACCTCGAACTCAAGAATGGAGAAAGAGGATGGGGAAAGATGCTGGTTGAACTTATCCGTTTTATGCCGGGAGTGGATGTAGATGCCATTAACGCTATTAGCAATATTTACCGTCAAGCTGATGGCGGTTACCGTATACGTTATGATTTTATTCCTGTCAGTGAACTTTATTGGAATAAGATATTAGCAGCAAAAGCCGATGCACCGGAAATGTGGCATTACAGCAGTCGATTTCATTTATGGGTACTGTCCTGTGTATGCCTGTTGCTCCTTTTGGCAGGTATTCTCAATTTCGTCAATATCTATTTGGTTTTTATGCTAAAGCGTTCCAAGGAGTATGGCATCAGGAAAGTATTTGGCATGAGAGGTCGTACACTTTTTTTTCAGTTATGGACAGAGAATGTCTTGATGGTACTCATCGCTTTATTTTTCGCATGGTTCTTTATAGAGATGTTTTCAGGATATGCCAATCGTTTGCTGGAAAGCAACGTTATGTATACAGCTTTCGATTGGCAGCTCTCTTTGGCAATATTTATATTGTTGCCACTGCTGACAACGATTTATCCTTATCTTAAATACAATTATTTGCCTCCGGTCGTGTCTATAAGTACGATTGGTACTTCACGTCAGTCAGTGAAAACACGCACCCTTTTCTTATTTGTGCAATATAGTATCACTCTTTTACTGATCATCTTATCGTTGTATTTTAGTAATCATCTTCATTTCCTGCTGAATACGCCTCCGGGTTTCAGAACCGAAGGAATCTTATATGCTGATCTGATGCCAAAGCTTCCTAACCAATGGTGGGAGGATAGTCAGGAAATACAAAATAAGCGGTGGCATGACAGAGAAGTTATGGAACAGAAGCTGAATGAATGCCCATATATTGAACACTGGTTTGCCGGAGATACTGGTCGCGAAGGCATTTTATCGGCTGGTAGCATGTCAAGTATGATAAATGATAAGGGAGGAAAGTTAAATATGGCAATGATGTGGGTAACAGTGGATTTCTTTAAGTTATATGGATTGCATATAGTTGATGGTTCATTGCCCGATGAAGTAAATGGGCATGCCGATTATCTGGTAGCTATGAACAAAGCGGCATTAAAAGCTTTTGGTTATACCCGTCGGGAAGATGCATTCGTCAAAGGTGAAAGTTCACTTTGGAGTTCTATATCTAATGGTAAAATAGTAGAAGGTGGATTGTCATTGATGCCTGTACAGGCTATTATTGAAGATTATTACTCTGGACATTTGACTGCTGGTAAAAAGCCGATTATATATATGATATCCAGCGCAGGAATTAATGCCCAGTGTCAAATATCCTGTGTGCCGGGAAAAGAAAAACAATTAGTTGATTATCTTAAGAAATGCAGGGAAGACATCTATAACTCTAATGAGTTCGATTATCGTTGGCTAAAAGATGATATTAGGGCACTGTATCAAGACGACCGCCGCATTGTAACTGTCTTCACCCTTTTTGCCACTATCTCTATATTTGTTTCCGCTTTGGGATTATTTGGTCTTTCGTTATTTGATATCCGCCAGCGATATCGGGAAGTAGCCATCCGGAAAGTGAATGGTGCCCGGCTCAGGAATCTTTATTCCATCCTGTTCCGCAAATATATATGGATTATAGGCGGTGCAACATTACTCACGATGCCATTATCATACTATCTGATATACATATATACATCAGATTTTGTGGTCAAAACTCCGGTAAGCATTTCTATCTTTGTGATAGCTTTGTTGGTTGTCGTAGCTATTTCCGCAGGTACATTGTTCTGGCAAGTGAATAAGGCGGCACGAATTAATCCTGCGGAGATTATAAAGACGGAATAAATCTGAATGGATGTATGAAAGAAGCATGGAGGACTTGACAAACCACTTTTAATGTTGTATCTTTGTAAGTGAAAACCGGAAGTAAATTCGATAACATTGATAATATAGACGAAAAATGAGCAATAATAAGTATAATATAATAACAGTTTGCAGGCATTCCCACTCCGGATAATGCTTGTTAGATAGTCTGACACAAGCTAAGGGCTGCGATTCTTTATGGGAATTGCAGCCCTTTTTGTTGCTTAAAATTGATATTCCTTGCAGCAAGATCGAAATTAGAGTTTATAATAAACTTGGAGGACGTTTATAATAAACGATGAAAGAATTTATTAATAAATGACTGGAAGTTACTGTATCATTAGTCAATGTATTTCGTATAGATGTTGGTGCTGATTTTGAAAAGTTCTGTATCTTCTAAGCGAATTGATAAATTATCGCTACAATACTCCCTTTCTCTTTTTATGTCATTGCACTGAATACCTTACGATGAATGCTTTCTTAAATCTATGTGATACAACACGTGTCTATGTAACGGATACTCAGCAGGAACAAGCGGATGACCAAATTCTCTAACCCGTTCCATCCCTATTTTCTGCATCACCCTTTCCGAGCGTTGGTTGGGAAGAGAAGTAAACGAGAACAATTCTTTGATATCTAAACTCTCACGAGCATACTCCAAACAAGCTGTTGCTGCTTCCGGAGCATAACCACGTCCCCAATATTCGTGCGCCAATCGCCAGCCGATTTCTATACCCGGAGCAAAATCAACGTCAAATGTGATCTGATGCAGTCCGGTATATCCCATAAAAGCATGATCTTCTTTACGTTCTACAGCATACAAGCCAAAGCCACAGGTCTGAAACTCATTTTGGATACGGTGATAAAAAGCAAGTGATTCTTCCGGAGTCAGCGGATGGAGAAAAAATTCCATAACATGAGGATCGGCGTTCATGCGGGCAAAAGCCGGAATATCTTCTTCCTTCCAATCGCGGAGAATTAAACGGGATGTTTCTATGTAAGTCTGCATAATAATAATGATAAATGAGGTACAAAGATATACTTTTTAGTTCGAAAAGTTGAGATATTGTATTGCAGAACCGGAACTTTTTGCAATTGCCATCTGTTTTATAAATATGGCTGACATAAATAAATGAACACTTTAATACGTATCATTATGACTAAAAAAGAAAATTTCCCAATCGAGGAGGGTAGTAGAGAAGCACCTGAACAATTTTACATCAAAATTACAGCTGACGGTCCATATTTTGTGTATGGCAATCCGCCCATTGACCAAGAGATTATATTACCGAATGCAGAAGGTTCTTCTTGAGTGTATCAGAAAGGGAAACATTTTGAAACTTCAGAGAATCCGGTTCATCTGTGTAGATGTGGGCATTCCAAACATAAACCATTCTGCGACGGATCGCATAAGCACGCTGACTGGGACCCGAGAGAAACAGCTCCTCATCGTCCTTTGTTGCAAGATGCTGAGGAAATAGATGGTCCTACCATGATGCTGGCCGATAATGAGAGATATTGCGCTTTCGCACGTTTCTGCGATGCTCGTGGACGGATATGGAATCTGGTGGAGAAAGCAGAGAGCGAAGAAGAACGGGAACTGGTTCGTCGGGAAGCGGGACATTGTCCATCGGGAAGATTAGTTGTGTGGGATAAAGATACGGAGAAAGTCTTCGAACCGCCATTTAAGCCATCTATCGGAATTATAGAAGATCCCGGTATCAAAGTCAGCGGACCTATCTGGGTAAAAGGCGGCATTCGGATTGAAGGAGCAGATGGCAAAAGCTATGAAGTGAGAAACAGGGTGACATTGTGCCGTTGCGGACAGTCATCGAATAAACCTTTCTGTGACGGAACTCATGCCAGTATGCATTTTTGTGATGGCATTCCATTGGAAAAAGGAAAAGGAGAATGGTAAAAGAACGAAGCCAGTTATAGAAATATAGCTGGCTTCGTTCTTTTATGACGGTTTTAAGAAGTGGAAACATGGGCAAATTGAGTACAAACAGGGAGTTATTTCGTCTTCTTTTTATAAAAGAATGAAACTATACATTTTATAATATACATCAGAAGAATGAAAAATACCAAATTGTTCATGTTTGCGGCATGCACCCTTTTCTTAGCTGCGTGTGGTAAGCAAACCGTGAAAATAATGACTCCGCCGGATGCGTCAAACCGCGTTCTGTTCAGTGCGGAACAGTTACAGTCTACCCTGGATAAAGCCGGTTATCAGGTAATGATGCAACAAGGGGATACCACATTCTCCGATCCTGAAATAAAGACGATTCTGCTGACGGAAGTGAATGATACGACGCTTAAGAAAGAAGGCTTTCATATTACGACTGCCGGTAATCTGACAAGAGTATGCGGCAGAGACGGAAGCGGAGTGATCTACGGAAGTCGCGAACTGATAGACCGTGTGAACGACTCTGATGGCAAGCTTGACTTTCCGGAAGAGTTGAAAGATGGTCCGGAAATGGTGCTCCGCGGTGCTTGTGTCGGTCTGCAGAAAATGACTTACCTGCCGGGACACGGTGTGTATGAGTATCCGTATACTCCGGAAAGTTTCCCTTGGTTTTATGATAAGGAACAATGGATTAAATACCTCGATATGCTGGTAGCCAATCGCATGAATTCCCTGTATCTCTGGAATGGTCATCCGTTTGCATCGTTGGTCAAACTGGAAGATTATCCGTTTGCGCTGGAAGTAGACGAAGAGACGTTCAAGAAGAATGAAGAGATGTTTTCTTTCCTTACGGAAGAAGCGGACAAACGTGGTATCTTCGTGATACAGATGTTCTACAATATCATCCTTTCCAAACCATTTGCAGAGCATTATGGACTGAAAACGCAGGACCGTAACCGTCCCATCACTCCTCTGATTGCAGACTATACCCGTAAAAGCATTGCCGCATTTATAGAGAAATATCCGAATGTGGGACTGCTGGTTTGTTTGGGTGAAGCCATGTGTACGGTAGAAGATGATGTGGAATGGTTCACAAAGACCATCATTCCGGGTGTAAAAGACGGATTACAGGCATTGGGACGTACCGACGAACCGCCTCTTTTGCTGCGCGCACACGATACGGACTGCAAACTGGTAATGGATGCGGCATTGCCGATATATAAGAATCTTTATACGATGCATAAGTATAATGGTGAATCACTGACAACTTACGAGCCTCGTGGCCCCTGGTCGAAGATTCATACGGATTTGAGCTCTTTAGGATCTATTCATATCAGTAATGTACATATCCTGGCAAATCTGGAACCATTCCGTTGGGGCTCTCCAGACTTCGTACAGAAGGCGGTACAAGCGATGCACAACGTGCACGGTGCCAATGCATTGCACCTTTATCCGCAGGCTTCGTACTGGGATTGGCCATATACAGCCGATAAACTGCCAAATGACGAACGGGAATTCCAACTGGACCGCGACTGGATCTGGTATCAGACCTGGGGACGTTATGCGTGGAACAGCCATCGGGATCGTGCTGACGAGATCGGTTACTGGAATCATCAACTGGGACAGTTCTACGGAACATCCGACGAGAATGCAGGCAATATTCGCATTGCTTATGAAGAAAGCGGAGAAATTGCCCCGAAGTTATTACGTCGTTTTGGTATCACAGAAGGAAACCGTCAGACGTTATTGTTGGGTATGTTTATGAGCCAGCTTGTCAATCCGTACAAATATACCATCTATCCGGGATTCTATGAAAGCTGCGGACCGGAAGGCGAAAAGCTGATCGAATTTGTAGAGAAAGAATGGAAGAATCAGCCTCATGTAGGTGAGATGCCGCTGGACATTGTCGCTCAGGTGATTGAACACGGTGATAAGGCAATAGCAGCGATTGACAAGGCAGCCGGTTCCATCTCCTCTAACAAAGAAGAATTCGCACGTCTGCAGAATGATATGCATTGTTACCGTGAGTTTGCCTATGCGTTTAATCTGAAAGTGAAAGCTGCGAAACTGGTATTGGACTATCAGTGGGGAAAAGACATGAAGAATCTGGAAGAAGCTATCCCTCTGATGGAACAAAGTCTGGAACATTACCGCAAACTAGTGGAACTGACAGACGAGCATTATTTATATGCCAACAGTATGCAGACTGCCCAGCGCCGTATTCCTATCGGCGGGGACGATGGCCATAATAAGACATGGAAAGAACTGCTGGTACACTACGAAAAAGAATTGGAGAACTTCAAGGCGAACCTTGCCATGCTGAAAGAAAAGCAAAATGGCAATGCGGTGACTGAAACGGTAGAGATCGCTGCCTGGGCTCCTGCGTATGTGAACTTAATATCGAATTATCCGACAGTGAAACTGAATGAAGGAACTTCCTTGTTCACGGATCTTCCGGGCAAAATAGAAGCAATAGCTCCTGAACTGAAGGGAATGAAGGCATTCCGCTTTAATGGAAATGAACAACGGGAAAAAGGAACAAGCATTACTTTTGAAACAAATGCTCCAGTCAAACTATTAGTAGCCTACTTTAAAGACGATCAGAAGAAGTATGCCAAAGCTCCGAAACTGGAGATTGATGCATCTGCCAACGATTACGGTCAGGCGGAACCTGTACTGACCAATGCAATCCATATCAATGGAATGCCATTAGCGAATGTACACGCATATAGCTTTCCGGCAGGAAAACATACGTTGATGTTGCCCAAAGGCTACCTTCAGGTTCTTGGATTTACGGCTGCGGATATGAAAACTCGTAATGCCGGACTTGCCGGAGACGAAGAAACGATGGACTGGTTGTTTTACTAATGAACGATTGCTGTAAGCCGCTATTTAGTTTCAAGGCTTGAAACTATTAGTTTCATGCCTTGAAACCATTTGTTCCAAAGCTTGAAACAAATAGCGGCAACTCAACAAAAAGATGATAGACAAAAGTATAATGAAGAAGTTATTACTGACATTTTTAAGTATAGCTGCCGTATGCTCACTGTATGCCCAACGTAAAGTCACGCAGGAACGGATGGAGCAGATTTATGAAGAGGTAAAGACGCCCTATAAGTACGGACTTGCTGTTGCCCCGACCGACAATTATCATAAGATTGATTGTCCTACTGTCTTTCGTCAGGGAGACAAGTGGCTGATGACTTATGTCGTTTATAATGGCAAAACCGGCACGGATGGTCGTGGATACGAAACCTGGATTGCAGAAAGTGATAATCTGCTTGATTGGCGTACCTTAGGACGTGTACTTTCTTATCGGGACGGTAAATGGGATTGTAATCAGCGTGGAGGATTCCCTGCACTGCCGGATATGGAGTGGGGTGGAAGCTACGAACTTCAGACCTACAAAGGCCGCCACTGGATGACTTATATCGGTGGAGAAGGTACAGGTTATGAAGCTGTAAAAGCACCACTCTTTGTCGGACTGGCATCTACCAAAGGAGATATTTCCACCGCTCATGAATGGGAATCTCTGGACAAGCCAATTCTGAGCATCCATGATAAAGATGCCCAGTGGTGGGAAAAGTTGACTCAATATAAAAGTACCGTTTACTGGGATAAAGACAAAACACTGGGTGCTCCGTTTGTGATGTTTTACAATGCGGGAGGACGTCATCCGGAAACTGATTTAAAGGGTGAACGGGTAGGAATCGCACTTTCCAAGGATATGAAAACCTGGAAACGTTATCCCGGCAATCCGGTCTTTGCACACGAAGCGGACGGAACAATCACCGGTGATGCTCATATTCAGAAGATGGGTGACGTGTACGTGATGTTTTATTTCTCTGCCTTTGAGCCATCACGCAAGTATAAAGCCTTTAATACGTTTGCTGCAAGTTATGATTTCGTCAACTGGACAGACTGGCATGGAGCTGATTTGATCATTCCTTCCAAGAATTACGACGAATTATTTGCGCATAAAAGCTATGTGATCAAACACGACGGAGTAGTTTATCATTTCTATTGTGCGGTGAACAATGCCGAACAGCGTGGTATCGCTGTTGCTACAAGTAAGCCGATGGGACGCTCTGCCGTTCGCTTCCCGAAGCCGGAAACGAAGAATCGCCGGATGATCACTGAACTGAATGAAGGCTGGAAAACCTGGTTAATTGACAATTCAAAAGGCAATCACCAATCCCCGATTATTAATTGTCAAATACCTCATAATTGGGATGACTATTACGGTTATCGCCAACTGACTCATGGCAACCTGCACGGAACAGCTATGTATGTAAAAGACTTCTCCCTCGATAATTATCCATTGTCAACTGTCAATTCTCAATTAAAAAAACGTTATTTCCTACGTTTTGAGGGGGTAGGTACGTATGCTACTATTAAAGTGAACGGACATGATTTCGGACGTTATCCGGTAGGACGTACCACGTTGACACTGGATGTGACCGACGCGTTGAAACAGGGAACGAATCGTCTGGAAGCAAAAGCAGAGCATCCGGAAATGATAGCCGATATGCCGTGGGTATGTGGTGGCTGTTCGTCGGAGTGGGGATTCAGTGAGGGATCTCAGCCGTTAGGTATATTCCGTCCGGTGGTGCTGGAGGCAACAGACGAGATCCGTATTGAACCTTTCGGAGTACACATCTGGAATGACGAAAAGGCGGCTAATGTCTTTGTCGAAACAGAAGTAAAGAACTATGGCAAGATCACGGAGACAATAGAAGTAGTCAATAAGTTGAGCAATGCGGACGGTAAACAAGTGTTCCGTCTCGTAGAGAAGGTAACATTGGCTCCGGGAGAGATGAAGGTGATTCGCCAACAGTCTCCTGTAGAGAATCCTGTTTTATGGGATACGGAGAATCCCTATCTTTATAAATTGGCAAGTATGATTAAGCGTGATACCCAAACAACGGACGAGATCTCTATGCCTTTCGGTATCCGTACAATCAGTTGGCCGGTAAAGAGAAATGACGAAGATGGTCGTTTCTATCTGAATGGAAAGCCTGTCTTTATCAATGGTGTATGCGAGTATGAACATCAGTTCGGGCAAAGTCATGCCTTCAGTCGGGAGCAGGTAGCTGCGAGAGTGAAACAAATACGTGCGGCAGGCTTCAACGCTTTCCGTGATGCCCATCAGCCCCATCATCTCGATTATCAGAAATATTGGGATGAAGAAGGCGTCTTGTTCTGGACACAGCTTTCTGCCCATGTATGGTATGACACACCGGAGTTTCGAGAGAACTTTAAAAAACTGCTTCGTCAATGGGTGAAGGAACGACGTAATTCTCCGTCAGTAGTGATATGGGGATTGCAGAATGAAAGTACATTGCCTCGTGAATTTGCACAGGAATGCAGTGAAATCATTCGCGAAATGGACCCGACAGCACGTACGATGCGTATCATCACCACCTGTAACGGCGGTGAAGGAACCGACTGGAATGTAATTCAGAATTGGAGCGGCACGTATGGAGGAGACGTTACGAAATACGGAAAGGAACTTTCGCAGAAGAACCAGTTGCTGAATGGAGAATATGGTGCATGGAGAAGTATTGATCTGCATACGGAACCCGGCGAATTTGAAGTGAATGGAGTATGGAGCGAAAGTCGTATGTGCCAGTTGATGGAAACAAAGATTCGTCTGGCAGAACAGGCCAAAGACAGTGTTTGCGGACAGTTCCAATGGATTTTCAGCAGCCACGACAATCCCGGACGTCGCCAGCCGGATGAAGCATTCCGGAAAATAAATAAAGTAGGTCCGTTCAACTATAAAGGACTGGTGACTCCGTGGGAAGAACCACTGGATGTATATTATATGTATCGTGCCAACTATGTGCCGGCGGCAAAGGACCCGATGGTATACCTGGTATCACATACCTGGGCGGATCGTTTCGAGAAAGGACGTCGTCGGGCTACTATCGAGGCATACAGCAATTGTGATTCCGTATTGCTTTATAACGACATGATCAATGACAAAGTGACTTATCTGGGACGTAAAAAGAATAATGGAACAGGTACCCACTTCATGTGGGAGAATCGGGATATTCGTTATAATGTACTTCGTGCTGTAGGATATCATAAAGGGAAACCGGTCGCCGAGGACATAATTGTACTCAACGGACTGGAGCAAGCTCCCCACTTTGACGTACTATATCAGAATACGAAACCTGTATTGAAAGGGAAAGACGGATATAATTACTTGTACCGTATTAACTGTGGAGGAGACGACTATACAGATAGTTTCGGTCAGTTATGGATGCAGGATAATACCCATTATTCCCGTTCATGGGCAGCGAACTTTAAAGAATTGAATCCATACCTTGCCAGTCAGCGTACGACGAATGATCCGATTCGGGGAAGCCGTGACTGGAAGTTGTTCCAGCATTTCCGTTTTGGACGTCATCAATTGGAGTACAATTTCCCGGTAGCTGACGGAACATATCGGATTGAACTCTATTTCACAGAGCCTTGGCATGGGACGGGAGGCAGTGCTTCCACCGACTGTGAGGGGTTGCGCATCTTCGATGTGGCAGTGAATGACTCGGTAGTATTGGATGATCTTGATATTTGGGCAGAGAGTGGTCACGACGGAGTATGTAAGAAGGTGGTTTACGCTACAGTAAAAGGTAGAGTATTGAAGATTCATTTCCCGGAAGTGAAAGCAGGACAGGCTCTAATTTCAGGTATTGCCATTGCTTCTGTTGAAGCAAATCTGCAACCGACTTTATTCCCCGCATCCGACTGGAATTGGGAGAAGGCCGGCAAAGAAGTCATGGAAAAAACTCCGAAAGAGTTGCTTCCCGAAGACAAGAATGCCCGTATCAGTGTAGCGTATGAAGCTGAAGCGGCAACCCTGAAAGGCAAATTCCGTAAAAAAGAACATCGTAAGCAAACGGGAGTATTCTTTGAGAAAGGAAAAGGTAACAGTATTGAATGGAATGTCTCTACCGGACTGGCACAGGTTTATGCCCTTCGCTTTAAATATATGAATACTACTGGAAAACCAATGTCTGTTTTAATGAAGTTCATCGATTCAAAGGGAGTAGTGCTCAAAGAAGACATTCTGACCTTCCCGGAGACACCGGACAAATGGAAAATGATGAGTACCACCACCGGAACTTTTATCAACGCCGGACATTATAAAGTATTACTCTCAGCAGAAAATATGGAAGGTCTGGCTTTTGATGCCTTGGATATTCAATAATTCTGTTAGCAGACTGAACTTTTGCAATAGTAGTAAAAAAGCGGGACGCAAAGAAGCTTGTATAGCTTTCTGCATCCCGTTTCTTATTTTGAAACCTTTTTCCTATAAATAGAATATATATGTTATTTTTTTATGATTCGATAGTAGGATTTTAATTATTTCGAGCGTAGATTTTAAATAATCTCTATATTTGAAATAAAAAACAAAATAACGATGGAAAGCGATATACCGAGGTACGATTTAACAGTTGATTATATAGTGGGAGAAGGATTTGGGATAAATTTACTGAATGGGTATAAGAATTTTCATTGTAAAATAGAGGCAGGATTCTTCATACTTTGTGTGAAAGGGACAATACAGGCAACAATTAATGGAGAACGATATAATATTGTCGAAAATGATTTAATCACTCTGCCACCTAATTATTTCATGGAAATTCATGAGTTTTCATCTGATATTCATATTTATTATGCAGGCTTTTCATCTCAGTTCATAGAAAATATAAATCTGATGAAGTCCACCCAGCATCTGCTTCCGATAATAGTAGAAAATCCGGTTATCAATTTGTCTCCATTGCAAGCCTGTAGCTATAAGATGTTTTATGAGTCATTGATTCTTGCGTATGCTTCTGCCAAGACATTGGCCAATAAAGAGATCGTAAAGGCTGTACTCACTATGTTTATTCAGGGAGCAACAGAGATTTATAAGCTACAGAGCAATCGGTATTTATCTACTCAATCAAGAAAATATGAGATATACCAGGAGTTCCTGCAACTGGTCATGAAGAATTATACAGTACATCATGGTGCCTCCTTTTATGCTGATCATTTGGGACTTAGTCTGCCTCATTTTTGTTCAACAATTAAAAAGGCAGCGGGGAATACCCCGCTGGAAGTCATTGCTTCCGTCATTCTGATGGATGCTAAGTCTCGTTTAAAGTCAAGTAATGAACCGGTGAAGAATATCGCTTTGTCTTTGGGATTCTACAATATCTCTTTCTTCAATAAATTTTTTAAGCAGCATACCGGTGTCACTCCGCGGGAATACAGAGGACATTAATCTTCTGTCTGCCTTTCAAATGGAAGAGTAACGATAAACCGGCTGCCTTTTCCCATTTCAGACTCTACAGAGATGTCTCCTTGCAAATGTTCCACAATCGTTTTGCAGATAGAAAGTCCCAGGCCGGTTCCTTGTTTAAAAGTATCTACTTTATAAAAACGGTCGAATATTTCTTTTTGGCATTCTTGAGGAATCCCCGACCCAGTATCTTCCACAAAGATATTCACAAAGTCTGCATTGACTGGGTCAACTGCATAACCAAAATGAATATACCCTTTTTCGGTAAATTTACGGGCATTGTTAATAAAGTTACATACGACTTGTTTCAGACGTGTAGCATCTGTGTTAATATAGACATCTTCATTGGGAAATGATGCTCTGATCTCTATTTCGGATATAGGTTTCATAGCTTGTTCTTTCTCTATATCCATCATGAGAGATTGAAGAGAACAGTCAGTAAAAGTAAATTTAATGGTATTTGATTCAATCTTGGATAAATCAAGTACATCATCAATCAGTCTTACTAAATGTTCGCTGTTGATACTGATTAATCTCACAAAATCGGCACGTTCTTCCTCGCTTAATTCATCATAAGTGGAACCGATTACATCAGAGAAGCCGACTATTGCATTTAGTGGTGTGCGAATCTCGTGGCTCATATTTGCCAGAAAAGCCATTTTGAGACGGTCACTTTCTTCAGCTTTCTTACGTGCTTCGATTAAGGTATTCTCTATGTCTTTATATTCTTGAATACTCATGCAGATACCGACCAACCGATAGGGATGCCCTGAGATATTGGCAATATAAGTAGACTGGCCTTCAAACCATTCCCAAGTTCCGTCTCCACGATGCAAGCGGAAGGGGACAGATTTATCGAACGTTTCCATGCCGCTAAGTTGCACAATAAAGGCGTCGGCCATAGCTTGCCGGTCGTCAGGATGAATCATATTTACGTATTCTTCCATAGTCAGAGTGTTGTTTTCTCCGGCCGAAATACCTAAATGTTCGAAATAACGGTTGTCGAGGGTAAACTCACTTCGGTTTATATCATAATACCACGGATATATCCTGGTTCTTTGTAAGGCTGTGTTCAGAATATACTCCTGTGTCAGTTCTACAGTGATATTACGAAAAAAGAATAAGATCTTTTTCAGATTGCCATCTTCCTTGATCGTTGCAAAATCACCTCTGATCGGGAATTGTGTATAATCAATCTGTTCTTGCATGAATGTGTGCTCCGGAAGCGAATATGTTTGTTCACCCTGACGAATCTTCTCTAAAATGACAGAAAGAATATCTTCTTTATTATTTAATAACTTGAATAGGTCATTGGTTGAAAGAGGCATCATCTCATTGGCTGATGAATGGACATGAAGTTCGGTTTGAGCCTGGCGATTAAGCTGGATAACCTCTCCATTTATATTAAATATAATAACTCCGTCAGGCAGGATATCTAGTAACTCATCATTGTAAAGTGTTTGTTTATTCTCTTCCATTTCTTTTGTTTTTTAATGCAGAACATGAGATAAATGACATGAATGTATAACAAAGAAAAACATTTCCCGGAAGATAATGCGATATTCATATATGTTTTTACTCTTGTCTGAAGGAGTATTTTAATTCGCAAGACCTTAATCGTTAAAACGATGTTTGCATTTTAATAATTGATATTCTTATTTTAATTACAGTTTTAGTTCCGAATCTTCAATCGTATGCTCATACTGTGCGTGTGAAGCAAGACAACCCTTCATAGAGTGTTTCTCCTTTTATTATTCTTCAATATTAATGTAAAAGAAAGGGGTACAAAATGCCCCTTCGTCCGTCTTCTTGGTATGAAGAAAAAAGAACGAATGAAAATATATACATTACTGCTTGGCGCATTGGTCGCTTGCCCGATGCAGGCACAAACAATGCATGACTGGGAGAATCATCATGTTCTCCAGATTAATCGTGAACCGGCACGGGCTGCTTTTACTCCTTTCTCCGTACAGAAAGGAGACTGTTCGATGTCTTTGGACGGAACATGGAAGTTCCGATGGACTCCTGTTCCGGGCGAAAGAATCATAGATTTCTATCAGACAGACTTTAATGATAAAGACTGGAAGGACTTTCCTGTTCCTGCCAATTGGGAAGTCAACGGATATGGCACACCTATTTATGTATCTGCAGGTTATCCGTTTAAGATAGATCCTCCGCGAGTAATGGGAGAGCCGAAAGCTGACTATACGACCTATAAAGAACGAAACCCGGTCGGACAGTATCGGCGCACATTCGTTTTGCCTGTGGGATGGGAAGCGGACGGACAGACTTTTTTGCGCTTTGAAGGAGTGATGAGTGCTTTCTATGTCTGGATAAATGGCGAACGGGTAGGGTATAGCCAAGGCAGTATGGAGCCAAGTGAATTTAACATCACCGACTATCTGAAGACTGGTGAGAATCAGATAGCATTGGAAGTGTACCGTTATAGTGACGGGTCTTATCTCGAAGATCAGGACTTCTGGCGTTTTGGCGGCATTCATCGTAGTATTCATCTGATACATACACCTGATGTTCGTATGCGTGATTATACAATACGCACTCTTCCTGCATCTGCCGGCAATTATAAGGACTTTATTTTGCAGATCGATCCGCAATTTAGTGTATACAGAGGTATGACCGGAAAAGGATATACCCTGCAAGCTGTGTTGAAAGACGTAAGTGGAAAGGAGATAGTAAAGTTACAGGGAGAGGTGGAAGAAATACTGGATCTGGAGCATAAAGCAAGCCGGATGAATGAGTGGTATCCGCAGCGTGGACCACGTAAGACAGGACGTCTGTCAGCCATGATAAAATCACCGGAAAGATGGACAGCGGAGACACCCTATCTTTATAAATTACACCTGACTTTGCAGAATGCGGAAGGAAAAGTGATAGAACAGGCGGAGCAGTCGGTCGGTTTCCGTACTGTAGAAATCAATAAAGGACAATTACTGATTAACGGTAATCCGGTTCGCTTCAGAGGTGTGAATCGTCATGAACACGATCCACGGACGGCACGCGTAATGAGTGAAGAAAGAATGCTTCAGGATATACTGCTGATGAAACAGGCAAATATCAATGCCGTTCGTACCAGCCATTATCCCAATGTGAGCCGTTGGTATGAACTCTGTGATAGTTTAGGGCTTTATGTGATGGATGAAGCGGATATCGAAGAGCATGGTCTGCGCGGGACACTGGCAAGTACTCCCGATTGGTATGCTGCATTCATGGACCGTGCAGTCCGCATGGCAGAACGTGATAAGAACTATCCAAGTATCGTGATGTGGAGTATGGGGAATGAAAGCGGCTACGGACCGAACTTTGCAGCTATTTCTGCATGGTTACACGATTTTGATCCTACACGCCCCGTTCATTATGAAGGTGCGCAGGGAGTAGATGGCAATCCTGATCCGAAGACGGTCGATGTGATCAGCCGTTTCTATACCCGTGTGAAACAAGAATATCTGAATCCGGGCATTGCAGAAGGAGAAGACAAAGAACGCGCGGAAAATGCACGTTGGGAACGGCTGTTGGAAATAGCGGAACGTACCAATGATGACCGTCCGGTAATGACAAGCGAATATGCCCATTCGATGGGAAATGCGTTGGGCAACTTTAAAGAATATTGGGATGAAATATATAGCAATCCCCGTATGCTGGGCGGTTTCATATGGGACTGGGTAGATCAGGGAATTTATAAAGAATTGCCTGATGGCCGCATTATGGTGGCGTATGGCGGAGACTTCGGTGATAAGCCGAATCTGAAAGCTTTCTGCTTTAATGGTCTATTGATGAGTGATCGTGAGACGACTCCGAAGTATTGGGAAGTAAAGAAAGTATATGCACCGGTTCAGTTGGCCGTCAACAATGGACAATTGATCGTTACAAACAGGAATCATCATATAGACTTATCTCAGTATCGCTGCTTATGGACATTGACAATAGATGGTAAACAGAAAGAACAGGGAGAAATCACATTACCGAAAGTCGCTCCGGGTGAGAGTGAAACAATTACTTTACCAGCTTTCCGTTCCTTATCGGACAAGAAGGCTTTAAACAGAAAAGGCAACAACAGCAACTCAACGAATACGCTTTCTGATTGTCAGCTAAAAGTAAGCATCGTATTGAAATCTGATGCCCTTTGGGCGAAAGCCGGTCATGAAGTTACTTGGGAACAATTCTGCTTACAGAAAGGAGATTTGTTGTCTGCCGATCTGATCAATAAAGGAGCGCTGCAAGTAAAAGAGGATGATAAATCTTTATCGGTTAGCGGACGCGGCTTTTCAGTTCAGTGGGAAAAGAAAGGAACCGGAAGTATGACTTCCCTTACGTACAATAGCAAGGAAATATTGGCTTATCCGGATGATTTTCCGGTTCAGCCCGTCACACAAGCATTCCGTGCACCGACAGATAATGACAAGAGTTTCGGAAACTGGCTGGCAAAAGACTGGAAACTGCATGCCATGGACCATCCTCTGATTAGTCTGGAGTCTTTTGATCATGAAGTACGTGCAGATGGGGCAGTCATAGTACGTATCCGGACAACTAATTTATATAAAGAAGGCAAAGTGACAACGACATCCGTCTATACCATTTCTTCCGATGGAGTCATTGATCTGAAAACAACTTTCTTACCGCAAGGAGTACTTCCGGAATTGCCTCGTTTGGGGCTTGCATTCTGTCTGGCTCCTGCCTATAATACCTTTACATGGTATGGCAGAGGACCGCAGGATAATTATCCCGATCGCAAGACATCTGCTGCAATAGGACTCTGGAAGGGAACGGTAGCAGAACAGTATGTACATTATCCTCGTCCGCAGGATAGTGGAAATAAGGAAGAAGTACAATTTTTTACGCTGACAGACAAACAGAATAAAGGTATCCGTGTAGACGCGGTAGAAGATGTATTTTCGGCCTCTGCTTTGCATTATACTGCACAGGATTTATATAAAGAAACCCATGACTGCAATCTGAAGCCACGTCCCGAAATTATTCTCAGTATGGACGCGGCCGTGCTCGGATTAGGGAATAGCAGCTGCGGACCGGGCGTACTGAAGAAGTATGCTATTGAGAAAAAAGAACATACGCTGCATATACGCATCAGCAAGCAGTAAAATAAGAATTGATACAATTAATAGTAACTAACACAATAATAAAAGTAACAATGAGAAAAGTAACCACTTTATTATCAACCTTGGCGTTGGCAACTACTCTGGCTGCTCAAACCCTTCCGCAAACGGAACGGCAATACCTTTCCGGTCACGGATGTGATGATATGGTAGAATGGGACTTCTTCTGTACTGACGGACGCAATTCCGGCAAATGGACGAAGATCGGCGTACCGTCATGCTGGGAGTTGCAGGGCTTTGGCACCTATCAGTATGGAATCACCTTTTATGGCAAAGCATTCCCCGAAGGTATCGCTGATGAAAAAGGAATGTATAAGTACGAGTTTGAGGTCCCCGAGAAGTTCCGCGGACAGCAGGTAAATCTGGTATTCGAAGCTTCGATGACAGATACCGAAGTTAAAGTAAACGGGCGTAAAGTCGGCTCGAAACATCAGGGAGCTTTCTATCGTTTTTCATACAATGTCACAGATTTCCTTAAGTATGGAAAAAAGAACCTGCTGGAAGTAACCGTTTCAAAGGAAAGCGAAAATGCCAGTGTGAATCTTGCCGAGCGACGTGCCGACTATTGGAATTTCGGAGGTATTTTCCGTCCGGTATTCCTGGAAGTAAAACCTGCGATTAATTTACGTCACATCGCCATCGATGCACAAATGGATGGTTCCTTCCGTGCCAATTGCTATACCAATCTGTCTAATGACGGAATGAGTATCCGGGCACAGATTCTGGATAATAAAGGCAAAAAACTAACTGAAACGACCGTACCTGTAAAAGCAGGAGGAGACTGGACTTCTTTACAGCTCAATGTCTCTGATCCGGCTCTGTGGACAGCCGAAACGCCGAATCTTTATAAAGCTCAGTTTTCTTTGCTGGACAAAGGCGGAAAAGTGCTGCACAGCGAGACAGAAACATTCGGTTTTCGTACCATCGAAGTACGTGAAAGTGATGGATTATACGTAAACGGTGTACGCATTATGGTGCGTGGTGTCAATCGCCATAGCTTCCGTCCGGAAAGTGGCCGTACATTGAGTAAAGCGAAAAATATCGAAGATGTTCTTCTGATGAAAGACATGAATATGAATTCCGTCCGTCTGAGTCACTATCCGGCTGATCCGGAGTTTCTGGAAGCTTGTGATTCTTTGGGACTTTACGTGATGGATGAATTAGGAGGCTGGCATGGCAAATACGATACTCCGACCGGAGTACGCCTGATCGAAGGAATGATAGAGCGTGACGTTAACCACCCGTCTATTATCTGGTGGAGTAACGGTAATGAAAAAGGATGGAATACCGAACTCGATGGAGAATTTCACAAGTACGATCCGCAGAAACGTCCGGTGATTCACCCGCAAGGCAATTTCTCTGGTTTTGAAACCATGCATTACCGTTCTTACGGAGAAAGTCAGAACTATATGCGTTTGCCGGAAATCTTTATGCCGACAGAATTTCTCCACGGTTTGTATGATGGCGGTCATGGTGCCGGATTATATGACTATTGGGAAATGATGCGTAAACATCCCCGCTGTATCGGTGGTTTCCTTTGGGTACTAGCAGACGAAGGAGTGAAGCGTGTCGATATGGACGGATTCATTGATAATCAAGGAAATTTCGGCGCTGACGGTATTGTAGGGCCACATCATGAAAAGGAAGGCAGTTTCTACACAATCAAGCAGTTATGGAGTCCGGTACAAATCATGAATACTTCTGTCGACAAACAGTTTGACGGTAAGTTCTCCGTAGAAAACCGTTATGATTTTCTGAATCTGAACACTTGCCGTTTCCTTTGGAAACAGGTGGAGTTCCCTACCGCAACAGATGCTTCTAATACAACTGCCCAAGTTCTGAAACAAGGGGAAGTACAAGGAAGTGATGTCGCAGCCCATTCGGCAGGTGTGCTGGATATTAAAACAACGATCCTTCCGGATGCCGATGCCCTTTTCCTCACAGCCATCGACCGATACGGTCATGAACTTTGGCGTTGGACTTTCCCTGTGAACAAACTGAATCAGGCTAATGAAGTGCTTTCTCCCTTATCTAATAAGGTAACCTCTACAGAAACAGAAAATGAACTTACCGTAAAAGCGAAGAATCATACTTTCATTTTCTCAAAGAAAGACGGTCAGCTGAAAGGTGTATCCGTAAACAATCGCAAGATCAGCTTTGCCAACGGCCCTCGTTTCATCGGTGCCCGTCGTGCCGACCGCTCATTGGATCAGTTTTATAATCACGATGACGAAAAAGCGAAAGAAAAGGATCGTACCTACAGCGAATTCCCTGATGCTGCTGTATTCACGAAACTGGATGTAAAAGAAGACGGAGGCAATCTGATTGTTACTGCCAATTATAAACTGGGTAATCTGGATAAAGCGCAATGGACAATCAATCCAAGTGGAGAAGCGGTGCTGGATTATACCTACAATTTCTCCGGTGTGGTAGATTTAATGGGAATCTGCTTCGACTATCCCGAAGATCAGGTGATCAGTAAACGCTGGCTGGGAGCGGGGCCCTACCGTGTATGGCAGAACCGTATTCATGGCACGCAATACGATGTCTGGGAAAACGACTATAACGATCCTATTCCGGGTGAAACCTTCACATATCCCGAATTCAAAGGATATTTCGGCAGTGTTTCCTGGATGAACATCCGTACGAAAGAGGGTACTATCAGCCTGACCAATGAAACTCCGGATGCTTATATCGGAGTATATCAGCCGCGTGACGGTCGTGACCGTTTACTTTATACGCTTCCTGAAAGTGGAATTTCTGTCTTGAATGTGATTCCTCCTGTACGTAATAAAGTAAATTCGACTGATCTATGTGGCCCGTCATCGCAGCCAAAATGGGTGAATGGTCCGCAGAGCGGACGAATCATTTTCCGGTTTATGGAATAAATAAATGAAATAAAAAGGTACTCACATTGCGTTGGGTACCTTTTTTTGTAATTCAAGAATAGCCTCCAAAGCCTGTTCCGCTTTCTCTTCAGGCACAAAGATATGGTCATGATAATAGGCCGCCACCACATTAGCACTAATATTTTTTTCTGCCAGCTTGGCAGAAAAGGCAGCAGTCAGCCCCACCGCATCCAGACTTGAATGTACATTGAGAGTGATAAGTCTGTAAACGGACAGGTAATCTATCTTTTTGTCTACAGCATTTTTCTTGTCAAGAATGAAGGTTACACCCTCTTTCTCATGGAAAATCCCGATGGGGTTCAGCTCCCGCATTTGATCCCAATCGAGCGTTGGGAAAGAACAAAAAACAAAATCCCGCTCATCCAACACAGGCTCCATATTGGATAATAATAGTTCTAACTCTTTAATACCTGACATAAGTTCAACTGATGATAATTGCGCAAATATAGCAAATATAAAATGGTTTAAAAGAGTCATAAGTGAGGAATAATCATTATTTTTGTTTCGTTTTATAGATTCAGATTAACGAGTTCTTTCCTATGTACACAATACTAATTATAGAAGACGAACCCAGAGTGGCAAGTTTGCTGATGAACGGGCTGGAAGAAAATGGTTATCAGACCATGGTAGCTTATGACGGATTAATGGGGCTGCGGCTTTTTCAGGCACATACGTTCGATCTGGTTATATCTGATATTGTTCTGCCTAAGATGGACGGATTTGAGCTGACGAAAGAAATCCGTAAGTCCAATCCCCGTATTCCTATATTAATGTTGACGGCATTAGGATCAACGAACGATAAGCTGGACGGTTTCGATGCCGGTGCAGACGACTATATGGTGAAGCCCTTTGATTTCAGAGAGTTGAATGCCAGAATCAAAGTTCTATTGAAACGTGTCTCAGGAAATGTACCGGAATTGCCGCAAGAACTTGTTTATGCGGATCTGCGCATTGATCTTCAGCGGAAGGACGTAGAACGTAATAACGTTTCCATTAAACTTTCTCCGAAAGAATATAACCTGCTGTTATATATGGTCGAAAATGCCGAAAGAGTATTGAGCCGGGTAGAGATAGCGGAGAAAGTATGGAACACACATTTTGATACGGGAACCAACTTCATTGATGTATATATCAACTACCTTCGCAAAAAGATAGACCGTAACTTTGAACCGAAACTTATTCATACCAAAGCAGGGATGGGTTTCATACTGACTGACAAATTATGAAAATCCGGACAACGCTGACTCTGCAATATGCGGGCATTACAGCTGCGGTATTCTTCGCATTTGTCATAGCTGTCTATTACGTAAGCGAGCATTCGCGCAGCAATGCTTTCTTTCGAAACCTGCAAAGTGAAGCTATAACCAAAGCCCACTTATTTCTTAATAATCAAGTAGATGCAAAAACGATGCAGTCTATTTACCTGAACAATCAGAAGTTTATTAATGAAGTAGAGGTAGCCGTCTATACCACAGATTTTAAAATACTATATCATGATGCCCTTCAAAACGACATAGTCAAGGAAACACCCGAAATGGTAAAACGTATTCTGAAACGAAAGAATATCAGTTTCTATGTGGACGAATATCAGGCAATAGGACTTGTGTATCCGTTTGAAGGACAAGACTACATTGTTACTGCCGCTGCCTATGATGGCTATGGATACGCTAACCGGGATGCACTGAGAAATATGCTCATTCTGTTATTTATAGGAGGATTGAGCGTGTTGGCGATTGTCGGTTATATCCTCTCCCGAAGCACCTTAAAGCCGATACGCAATATCGTGAAAGAAGCGGAGAAAATCACCGCCTCACATATCGACAAAAGACTGCCTGTAAAAAACGAACAGGACGAACTGGGAGAACTGAGTATTACATTCAATGCACTGCTGGAACGTTTGGAGAAGTCCTTCAATTCGCAAAAGATGTTTGTCAGCAATGTATCTCATGAATTACGTACACCTATGGCAGCCCTTACAGCCGAACTGGATCTGGCCCTGTTGAAAGAACGAACCTCCGGACAATATCAGGCAGCTATCGGTAATGCACTACAAGATTCGCGACGGATCATAAACCTGATTGACGGATTGCTGAATCTTGCAAAAGCCGACTATCAGTCGGAACAGATTACAATGGAAGAGGTCCGGTTGGATGAACTTCTGTTGGATGCCAGAGAATTAGTCCTAAAAGCCCATCCGGATTATCATATCGAATTAGTATTTGAGCAGGAAGCTGAGGAAGATAACGTGCTGACCGTAATCGGAAACAGCTATCTGTTGACTACTGCCTTTGTGAATCTGGTAGAGAACAACTGTAAGTACTCTTCCAACCGGACTTCATCCGTCCTGATAGCTTATTGGGAACAATGGGCTATTATCCGCTTGTCTGATAATGGCGTAGGAATGTCCGATGCAGACAAAGAAAACCTGTTTAAACTGTTTTATCGGGGAGAAAACAAGAATATAGCTCCCGGAAATGGTATAGGCATGGTTTTGACACAGAAAATCATTCACCTTCACAAAGGCGAACTTACCGTATCTTCTCATAAGGACGAGGGAACTACCTTTGTGGTAAAACTCCCGCATATCTAAGAAACTCTAATAGCTTTCTAATACCACTCTAATCATTCTCTAACGGCTTCCTCCCGAAGTCCTCCTTACTTTTGCATCGAATTAATAAATGCAGTTAGTAACTTAAAAAAATTAGAGAGTATGGTATGGAAGAAAAAACTGCGTTCATCACAGTACACATTCAATTCAGAGAGAGTATTTTTGGTTGCCACGCAACCCGGTAAGTCAATTTATTCCTGTTTACAGACTACAAAGCTTGGATTAACGCTGGGAGAAGTACAGGAGCGACAATCCATTTATGGAAGAAACGAAGTCATCCATGAACAAAAAAAGAATCCGTTTATACTGTTTATCAGAACGTTTATCAATCCTTTCATAGGCGTTCTGACAGGACTTGCTATCATATCCTTATTTCTGGATGTGTTGATGGCTGAACCCGGAGAGCAAGAATGGACAGGGGTAATCATTATTTCGTCCATGGTATTATTCAGTGCTGTTCTTCGTTTTTGGCAGGAATGGAGAGCAAGTGAAGCTACGGATTCTTTAATGAGGATGGTAAAAAACACTTGTCTGGCAAAACGTGCCGGAGAACAGGAAGAAGAGATCGATATAACAGAACTCGTTCCGGGAGATATTGTGTACTTGGCAGCCGGTGATATGGTTCCTGCCGATATACGTATCATCGATTCAAAAGACTTGTTTATCAGTCAGGCTTCACTGACGGGTGAGTCCGAACCGATAGAAAAGTTTCCGGAAGTACAGGGACAACAGTTTCGTAAGGGAAGTGTCATAGAGTTGGATAATATCTGTTATATGGGTTCCAATGTGATTAGCGGTGCGGCAAAAGGAATTGTTTTTGAGACGGGAAATAAAACCTATCTGGGTACAATAGCCAAAAGTCTGGTCGGACATCGTGCCACTACAGCCTTTGATAAAGGTATTAGCAAGGTCAGCTTTTTATTGATTCGTTTTATGCTGGTTATGGTTCCGTTCGTGTTTTTCGTGAATGGTTTTACGAAAGGTGACTGGTTCGAAGCCTTCATTTTTGCCGTATCTGTGGCGGTCGGTCTTACTCCCGAAATGTTACCTATGATTGTGACTGCCAACCTGTCTAAAGGAGCAATCGCCATGTCCAAAAAGAAAACAATCGTAAAGAACCTCAATGCTATTCAGAATTTTGGAGCAATGGATATACTTTGTACCGATAAAACCGGCACATTGACTTGTGATAAAATTGTGTTGGAGAAGTATATCAATGCAGACGGCAGCGATGACAACAGTAAACGTATTCTTCGTCACGCATACTTCAACAGTTATTTTCAGACTGGTCTAAGAAACTTGATGGATAAGGCAATCCTCTCTCATGTAAGAGAGTTGAATCTGGAACATTTGAAGGATGCCTATACCAAGGTTGATGAAATTCCTTTCGATTTTACACGCAGAAGGATGTCTGTCGTTATAGAAGACAGGCAAGGGAAGCGCCAAATTATTACCAAAGGAGCGGTAGAAGAGATTCTCGATGTCTGTTCGTATGCCGAGTTCGACAGGGAGATACATCCTTTGACTGACTCCTTGAGAATAAAAGCGCAAAAGATCAGTGAGGAAATGAACCGGCAAGGTATGAGAGTATTGGCGGTTTCCCAGAAAAGTTTCATCGAGAAGGACTGTAATTTTGCCATCGAAGATGAAAAAGAAATGGTGTTGATCGGATATCTTGCTTTTCTTGATCCTCCCAAACCTTCTGCCGCCGAAGCCATCGAACAATTATATATGCATGGAGTAGCAGTCAAAATATTGTCGGGAGACAATGATACCGTAGTGAAAGCTATTGCCCGTCAGGTGGGGATTGATACCGGGCACTCCCTTACCGGAATAGAAATGGAGGAAATGGATGAAACAACATTGAAAGAAGCGGTAAAAGACACTACGTTATTCTCCAAACTCACTCCATTGCAGAAAACGCAAATAATCTCTCTGTTGCAGGAGCAAGGTAATACAGTTGGTTTTCTGGGAGATGGCATCAATGATGCAGGCGCCTTGCGGCAGTCAGATATTGGCATATCTGTCGATTCGGCGGTAGATATAGCAAAAGAAAGTGCGGATATCATCTTGCTGGAGAAGGATTTGATGGTATTGGAAGACGGCGTACTTGAAGGTAGAAAGACATTTGGTAATATCAATAAGTATATAAAGATGACTGCCAGTTCCAATTTTGGCAATATGTTCAGCGTGATGTTTGCAAGCGCCTTTCTGCCGTTCCTGCCCATGATGCCGATACATTTGCTGATTCAGAACCTATTATATGATATGTCACAGACAACCATTCCATTTGACCGTATGGACCCGGAATTTCTGAAGAAACCGCGCAAATGGGATGCATCCGACCTGAGTCGCTTTATGATTTATATAGGACCTATCAGTTCTATCTTCGATATTGCCACCTATCTGGTCATGTGGTATGTGTTCAGCTGTAACAGTCCCGAACATCAGACTTTGTTTCAGACCGGATGGTTTGTAGAAGGTTTGTTATCCCAGACATTGATTGTCCACATGATACGTACCCGTAAAATACCATTTATACAAAGCCGGGCTACGTGGCCTGTTATGGGGCTGACGTTCTTTATTATGGCAGTAGGCATTCTTATTCCTTTCACAGCTTTCGGACGTTCCATCGGCCTGACGGCTCTTCCTTTGGGTTATTTTCCCTGGCTGATTGGCATTTTGCTTTCCTATTGTATCCTGACGCAATTGGTAAAGAACTGGTATATCAGGAAGTTTGTACGTTGGCTATAGCATTCGGCCTGTTTATCCCACAAATTATGTATATATAATGTGAAATATCTAAAATTGAGACAGATACCCTGTCAAAAGTTCTTGCCTCTAAAAATAATTTCATACATTTAGAGGCAAGAACTCTTAAATGTTAGATTTACGAACATACTAATATTCAAACACAATGAAACACAGCTTATCCTTTCTGATAATAATTACCTTGTTGTTTGCCGGATGCCGTCAAAAAGCCCAAAGTAATTTCCAGTCCGAATCTTCTGCACAAACAGAGAAAAGCAATCCCTCATTGGAAGAGTATGCTGAAGAAGCAGTCATCACAGGCAAAGTTCTAAACCGGGATTTCTATCCTCAGGAAAAGGAACTGACTCTCATTATCCCATTTTTCAGAGATATGGGAAATCAGTATCGTTCGCCCATACAAAGAGATGGTTCATTCTCTTTCCGTTTTCCGGTTTATGCCAAATTAAGGGAGGTTTCTATCCGCAACTATGCAGAACATCTTTATATCCACCCGGGAGACAGCATACATGTAGAAATAGACTTCAAAGATCTTTTTCATCCTAAAGTGACAGGTGATGCCGAAAAGCTTAATCAGGAGATATTGGCGTTCACTGAAAGTGCATATTACTATATACAGAATTACAATATGAAACCGGAATCAGACGTTAAGGATTTTGAGGCTGAATTAAAAAAGGATTATAATTTTCGTTTGGAACGTAGGAATGAGTATCTGGTGAAGTACAAGCCAATGGAAGATGTAGTACTGTTTACTGAAGAATTGCTGAAGCAAGATTATTATTATGCGCTGTTATTCAATGGTATGTCATACTTGTTTAAAACGAGAAAAGAGATGGACCGTTATCATACACTTTTACCTGAAATCAATAAACTATATACTAAAGGTATACTCTCGGCACGCTTATACGATGTTGCTGATGAAGCAGAAAGATATATTGCTTATGGGATCGCTTTCAGAGATAAAAAGAATCCTTCGATAGAAGAGATCATGGCTACAATGGGGGAGAGTGAGATGAATCAGTATTTATATACTAAGTTGATAGCCGGTTCTTTATGTACTAATGACACACTTGCTTTTCACGAAAAACGTACACAGTTTGACTCAATCGTTAAAATGTCGCATCTACGTGCACAGGTGATGCAGAACTATAATCAGACCAAATCGTATCTAAAAAATCCACAGCCTGTTTCCGACAATTTATTATATGGCGAATTCCATGAGAACTCAAAGCATACAACACGTATGCCATACATGAGACCTGTCTATGATGTGCTCGAAAAGAATCGTGGAAAAGTGATTTATTTCGACTTTTGGGCCAGATGGTGTCCTCCTTGTCTGGCAGAAATGGAACCTTTAAAACAATTGCGCAGCAAATTCTCTACAGATGATTTGATTATATATTCCATTTGTGTGAGTGAACCCAAAGAACAATGGGAGGAATGCCTGAATGAGTATTCATTGAAAAACCGGGGAATTGAATGTGTTCATGTGACTGATTATTTGGGAATAGATAACTATCAGAAAATTCGTAAGCAATGGAAAATAGACAGGATGCCTTACTATGTATTAATAAATAGAAAGGGGCAGATTATTGATTTCGGAACTGCGGCACGTCCCAGTAATCCGCAGTTAGTATCCCGAATAGAAGAAGCGGTGAAGGACACTAAATGAATAAAAACAGGATACCGGGATGGTGTCCTGTTTTTGTATATAGCGGTTTACTTTCTTTCTTCTTTCACCAACTTCCTCCACCTCTGAAATGCTTTTATCAGGCTCTCTTCCTGTACTAGTTCTACCATTTCATAGTGTTCCACAAATAGTGCCATTGACTTCTTGAACATCACCCCCTTATTGAACTTATTGTCCAGCAGAAACGAATAGAGTTCCGCCTTCATTTCCGTTTCAATTTCCTTTTCTATGATCAATGCGCTTTCCTTCCCTATATAATTATACGTTTCGGGATTCTTTCCATAGGCTGGATTGGGCAGTACGAACGTGATATTCCCTGTTTCTTTCCAGGATACTTTGAGTGGATGCGGGACGGACAGGCGGTGTAGGAAATGATAGACAGGAGTGATGTGGGAGAGACGGATGGGAACTGGTTTTGGGGGAGAGGACGGTGAGGAAGGCGAGGAGCGACTTTCGGATTCGGGTTCTAGACTTTGCGCGTAGCGTACATACATATACCTCGCCAGATACGGCTTGATGGTAATCGTAACTGTAACCATGGGATTTCAATTCTTAATTGTAAATAAATCTTATATACATCAGACCGCTTCGGGTCATGAATTCCGTTTTGTTTGTTGAGAAAAATCCCATGGGTTACGGGGACGGAATTCTGCTTTTATAAGAAATTGAGAATCAAGTAGTTACAAATGCCTCTTTTTGGTTTAAAACCAAAGGGCCGTTCCTTTAAAACCAACGCCCCGTTTCTTTAAAACCAAGAGGGTGTTTCCCGGTGAGAAACGGGCGATTAGTTAAAAACCGAAGTGCAAAGCTAGAGTGAATATTCGTATTTTTCAAAATGGAGAAAATACCGGTTGATATTGATGTGTAATGAAATAAGAACATTTTGCTACCAATTAAATTTGCGCGTATATACGCGGGAGGCGATGTCAATATATAGTACAGTAATTGTACACAGCGTATTTAACAAAGTTTATTACAGTCGAATCACTTCCCTGCGTCATTCACTGCCTTCTGATTCTTTTATAACTTGCTCACATCCTTTATTTTGCGTTTACAAACAATCTCCGTGTATGCCTGTTTGGAAAGACATGCGCATATCGCGCGGATATAAAATCGTGAAATTATGGATAAAGAAGAAATTGTAAATGAAAGGATGGTTACCGGCTTTCCCGTTTGTATGTCAGCCATTATCAGTGAACTGGAGGCTGCGGGAAAATATGCCGCCGTGCATACGTATAGCTGTACGCTGCGTTCCTTTACGGAGTTTTCCGGTGATACGTCAGGACTGCTGCCTGTATGCGAGTTGTTTACTCCCGGTCGTCTGAAAGCCTATCAGGAGTGGCTTTTGAGCAAGTCATTGAGCTGGAACAGCATTTCCACCTATATGCGCACCTTACGTGCGGTATTCAACCGTATCTTTCCCGTGGGTAGTTCCGGATATATTCCCGGTCTTTTCAATGATGTGTATACGAAGGTGGAATCCCGTACCAAACGTTCCTTGACGCAGAAACAGATGCGTCTGCTTTTGGAGAGTGATATAGGCTTATTGCCTGAGGATACGGGACGCTCGCTTGCTTATTTTCTGCTGATGTTTCTTTTCCGTGGGATGCCATTTATTGATCTTGCCCATTTGCGTAAACGTGACGTTCAGGGTAATGTGATTGTTTATTGCCGTCATAAGACCGGGCGTCAAATGACAGTCCGCATTCCCAAGGAGGCTTTACCGTTGATGAAGAAGTTTTCCGACAGGCGTCCGGGTTCTATTTACCAATTCCCCATTCTGAATAGTAGTTTGGGTAACGGGGTGGCACTTCACCGTTGCTATCTGGATGCCTTGCGCAGCTTTAATGGTCGTTTGGTGAAAGTTGCTTCGTTACTCTTGCCGGGTGTGAAGTTGAGTTCTTACACCGCGAGGCATACGTGGGCTACATTGTCTTATCATTTGGGTACTCCTGTTGGGATCATCAGTGAAGCGTTGGGGCATTCTTCCGTTCGTGTCACTGAAACTTACCTTAAGCCTTTTGCCGGGGAACGGATAGACCGGGCGAATTATAAACTAATTACTTCGGTTGTGAGGCGGGATTTAGCTAAAAGTGTGATTTGTAATACGCTGTATACCAGTGATTAGCATGCTGTATTACTTACCAAGTAACAGGTTGAAAAGAGGTTTATTACTTACCAAGTAACGGTTTGTTTCCGGCGACAAAGTTGAAAATATTTTTCCATTAAACCAAATAAAACCCTAATTTTTATGTCAAGGCACTAAAAAATCTTCAAAAACAGAGACACAAACCCTGAAAACACAATATTGCCCACCGCTACCACTAAAAAAGTGCATAAAGCCTGCCATCCATCTTTGACTCTTCAAAAACGGACTGTACTTTTATTTACCTAATGTTTAAGTAAAGTGTCTTTTTTCAATCAACAGTCACTTGGAAAACGCCTTTTCCTATAGTTCTGAAAGATTAGTTGCCGTTACTTGGTAAGTAACGGTTGACAAAACAAACACGTATGTTATCTATATGTACCCAAACAGCCATCTCCGTACTACACGACATTGCTTCGGGCAATGACCTGCAATCGGGCAATTTCCTCCTTTCCGAAGGAGAATGGAAAGGAATGTTCGACAAGCTGGAAAAGGGACGGCTTATCCGCTGCCTGCCGGACAAGGAGCCAGGCAAACTCTCTTCGTATGCCCTTTGGCGTCCACTGCCGGAAATATCATTGCTTGATGTACTTCAGTCATTGAATGAACCCATCCGTTGCAATATGCCCACTCCCGAGGAATTCTATATCTATCATAGCCAAATCGCCAATAAGATCGGCATTTTCAACCAGGTGGCACGCACATTTCTGGCAGATATCAAGATAGCCGACTGGTAAATCCCGTAATCAACCAAGACATGAATAACGTACCTGCTATAAATATAAAACTCATCACCCTCATCCTCGGATTGTTGTTGGGAGCGCTGACAGATGTACAGTCACAAGAGAACGGTCGCAGACCGGGCCTGTCCGGCAGCCCCGTGGTACTTTACTTCCGCTTCGACAAGGCGGTGGTAGAAGACGAGTACATGGATAATGCCCGTACCCTCCGCCATTTGGATGCAATATTCTCCGCCCGCAGCCTGACGGAACGGATTGACTCTATCCATATCCTGTCCTTTGCCTCACCGGAGGGTAAGCGGAAATACAACGAGCGCCTTGCCCGGCAACGCTCCACGGCCATAAAGTTCTATCTGTTGCAGAAATATCCTCACCTTGACGAATCCCGCCTCCATCCCCGTCCGCAGGGTGAGAACTGGAAGGAACTCCGGCGGTTGATAGCTGACGACAAGCAACTCCCTAACCGGGAAGAAGTGCTGCAGATCATCGACCGCATCCCTAATGCCGACCGCTGCAAGACGCTGCTCAGAAAGCTGGATAGCGGACGTTCCTACCGCTACATCCAGGAGAGGATATTGCCTGGTCTGCGCCATGCCGCCGTATGCGTGGTTTGGATAAGGAGGGACAGTCTGTCCGCATTACCCCGACCCGTATCTCCCGATACGGCACCCTTGCATAAGCCGTGCAAACTGCTGTGTACAGAGATACGAAATATACAGAGACAGGCAACACGGAATGTACAAGGAATGACCGGGGCGAATGAAGCAAAAGAAGTACGGGCCATTAAGAAACGTCCGTTGTTCGCCCTGAAAACAAACCTGTTGTTCGATGCCACCTTGATGCCGAATGTGGAAATCGAAGTTCCTGTAGGGAATCGCTGGTCCATGAATGCCGAGTATATGTTTCCGTGGTGGCTGTTCGACGGCGACAAATATTCCATGCAGATACTGATGGGCGGACTGGAAGGCCGTTACTGGCTGGGCGGGAAAGAAAACCGTATAAACCGCGAAGCGCTTACCGGGCATTTTCTGGGATTGTATGCCGGAGGCGGCAAGTACGACCTGCAATGGAAAGAAAATGGTTACCAGGGAGAATTTTTCATTGCCGCCGGTATCAGTTACGGCTGGTCTGCAAGCATCGCCCGCAACCTGCATCTTGAATTTAACATCGGCATCGGTATGCTCCGTACCGATTACCGGCATTATCATGCCCGTGAGTCCTACCAAACCCTGCTTTGGCAAGAGAACGGCAAGTATACCTGGTTCGGACCCACGAAAGCGAAAATCTCGCTGGTATGGCTGCTGAACCGGAAAGTGAAAATAGGGAAAGGAGGCGCAAAATGAGCGAGGAGAGAACTATGCTGTCATTCGTCCGTATCAATAAAAGGTCGGGTGATTTGAAACGGACGCTTCCATGTTTGGCATTCCTTTGCCTGTCGCTCCTTTTTGCAAGTTGCGAGCGTCGCGCCCTCATCTATTATGAAGTGACGGAACTCAACGTATCTGTCGACTGGAGCCAGTCCGGACTTGCCGATGAAGAAAAGAACTATGGTTCGACTATCTTATTTTATCCTCGGGATGGCAGCACGCCACACATCTTCCGGATGGGCGAGCGCACCGGGGAGACCGTGCGGCTGCCGATGGGCACCTATGACGCCATCGTCTTCAACCGCTCCTTCAACGACTTTGGCAATATCGCTTTCCGTGGTGACAGTTACAAGACCCTGGAGGCATATGCCCGGAAAGTGGAAACCCGCATGGACGAAGTGACACGTGTGGAAACACGTACCATCATCGCCTCGCCCGACGAACTGGCCGTTGCCACTCTCGAAGGCTTCACCGTGACGGAGGATATGCTAGGTAATTATGGGCGGACTGCAACTTCCCGTACGGCGGAAGGGAAGACTGACGAACTCCAGACCCTCCGCTTTACTCCGAAAAAGCTGACCTGCAAAGTGAGTGCCGTGCTCCATATCGAAGGACTGAACAACATACGCTCGGCAACCTGCCGTTTGGGCGGTGTGTCGGAATCCATCTTCCTCGCCACCGGAAAGACTTCCCCCGACACCGTGACGCAGGAGTTCGAGCCGTCGAATCCGGAATATTACCCGGATTCCCCTTTCAATGGTACGCTGAGCCGCAACTTTGAGGTGTTCGGACTCAATATTGCCAGTCAGAACAACCTGTATCTGGAAGCGTTGCTGGTGGACGGGAAAACCGATTTCGCAGTAAACTGTACCAACGTAAAAATCACGGAGAACGAAGACGGGGCGGGAGTCATCACACTGATACTGGAAGCCAGCACCACCGAAAAAGTACCGGACGTGAAGCCTGAAGGCGGTTCGGATTCGGGCTTTGACGTGGATGTGGACGGATGGGGCGACGATATCAATACCGATCTTCCCATTAACTAACAAACGAGACAGGTACGCAATTAACTTATTCATGTATAATCACTTAAAAAAACAAAGACAATGAGAAAGATGAATGCTATGATGCCGGTGCTGACGCTACTGCTACTGTCAGCCTGTTCGCAGAATGAAGTGACGGAAGTCAGTCCTGACGCCCACCCAAAGGTGGGGTTCGGAGTGTACACGGGAGTGCCTACCAGAGGGGTGGACATGACTACGGAGAGTATGAAGGATGACCCGACGGATGCCAACAAGTACGGAGGTTTCGGTATCATGGGGTATTTTACGGGGCAGGACAAGTTTGAAAACGTGAAAACCGACGTGACTCCCAGCTTCATGCACAACCAAATGGTGCAATATAAAAGTGGTGCATGGACGTATACCCCGGTGAAATACTGGCCGAACAGGGAGCATGACAAGATTTCCTTCTTCGCCTATGCACCTTATGAGAACGACTGGCAGAACGGTACAAAAGCCGGAGTGACTGTTTCGGGACCTACCGTGAAGGGAATTCCCTATATTAGTTTTCAGTTAAAGCCGGAAAACAGTCTCGACAGGATGGTAGACTTGGTGGTTGCAGACGAACGGGACATGGAATACACCACACAAAATGCGGGAAAAGTCAGCTTCAATTTCGAGCATACCCTTTCACGTATTTCTTTCAGGGCGCAGTTGGGCGTCGGTGATTTCGAAGGCATGGATGGGACGAACAGTTTCGTATATATCACCCATATGTGGATTGTGGGGACGGACCACACTGCTGATGGAAGTAACTTGTCACTCATAGATCCAGCTTCACCCGCTAATGAGAATTCCAAATTCTACACCAAAGCCAAATGGTCGGAACTGCACTGGAACTATGCGGCGGACGCTACCATTCCCACAGTTGACTTCAGCCTCGACAAGATGTTGAACGTAGAAACCCCAGGAATTGACGTAACCAATCCTGCCGCCGGACACGACCCAAAGACACAGGGCATCAGGATTTCCGCCAGTTCACAGGGGCCAGTTGAGAATGCCATTCCCCTTTTCAAGGATAAAACGTATCTTTACCTGATTCCTGTGGGAGAGACGAGCGGAACGGACCTGAGCCAGAACAACGGATGTGCCAAAGGAGATATCAAGATAGGCTTCCATTACGACATTGTCACCAAGGACCAGTCGGTTGCCGACAAGTTCATCGTCAGTCATGCGGAAGCTTTCATTGACCTGCCCGCCGGACATATGAAGCGCAAAGAATCTTATCTGTATACGCTGAAAATCAACCTGCATAAGATTGAAATCAGCGATGCTACTGTTAATCCGTGGACGGACATCAAGAACGAGGTCACGGTTGAGTGACCGGTCAGGGCGGCCTCCAATGAAGTGCCGCCCTGAAATACAGGACCGGGCGGGGTTGGATGTCCCTTCCCGGTCACCATAGAACAATTGAAAAAAGATAGTTGAAAATGAATGGAACAAGTATGATGAATGGTGCGAAATATCTTCCGGCTGCCGTTCTGGGTCTGTTGCTTGCCGCAGGGTGTGCTCCGGCGGACGAAGAAACGGAACTGTCGTCCCGCCCGCTTACGTTCTCCACTTCGGTGAGCGGGCAGACTCGGACGGGAGACATTACGACCGATAACCTCTCTTCCGTAGGAATATTCGCCAGCCTCACACAGGGAGAATTTAATGCAGGCACCGCCGTGCCCAATTTCATGTACAATCAAGAATTGGAGAAAAGTGGTGGTACATGGACGTACTCTCCCGTGAAATACTGGCCCAATAATGAAAACGATCACATTAGTTTCTTTGCATACGCCCCCTATGTGGACGAAACGGCATCGGGTGGCAGCAATCCCATCTTCAAGGGAAAGACGGAAACGGGCTTTCCCACACTGGGTTATACTGTGCCTACAGCCGAAACTGACCAAACAGATTTACTCGTAGCACTCCCGTTGATGAACCGTACAACCCCTACAACCGACGGTGAAAAGGTGAAATTCGAGTTAAAGCACGCCTTGACTAAAGTAAATGTTAGTCTCAAAAGTGAGGTCGGTATTACAGTTACCGCTTTATCTGTAAACAATATTCCTGCCACAGCGACACTAACATTTACAGAGAGTGGTTTTGATTGGGGAAGTTATACAGGTACAAAGAACATCAACGCAACTCTTGCCAGTGGTGGTATGACAATAACAGCCAATGCTGCTACAGCCCAATCACTGGCTACTTTTTTCGTCCTACCTCAAAAAGCTTCCGCCACTATCTCTATTACCTATACACAGAACGGAACTCCGAGTATGCAATTTACCAAAGCCGATATAGCTTTTCCCTCCACCTCTGCCGCATGGAAGCAAGGAGCGAGCATGAGTTATACACTCAACGTGAAGAAAGACGGGAAGGTAACCGCTACCGTAGGACAGGACTGGACTACCGATAACGGAGGCGACATATCAGGTAAAGAAAAGGGCATCGGTACTGTTACCGACTGGGTGTCCTTTGCTAAGCTCTGGAACACCAACGGACTTCCCACCTTGGCTGATGGAGTAACTCCTGATTATTCGTTGTATGAAAACTACGGTTGGTATGAAACGGACGGTACAAATCGCGTATTTACCATCAAACTGACTTCCTCGTTTGTGTTGACGGGTGTTGCGTCGGGCGAATTATATGTACCTGTGGGCACAGATACCCATCCTCTTACCCTTCCCATCGACGGACAGGGGTGGCAAATCAGCATTGACTTGCAGAATAATTCCCAACTCATTGAAGGAAAGTATTCAGGTATCGTGGGCTATACGCAGTCCGGAATCAGTAACCTACGAGTGACTACTATTCCTGACAACAGTGCTTCCACAGGTAATAGTATTGAGTCTTCGGGTGCCATATATGCGGGTGTGCTGGTGGGTAAAGCGGATGGGAACATTCAGAACTGTTCAGTAGAACTGACCAAGACAACAGTAATCAATTCCAATATTTTAACTACAGGAGCTATGTATTTGGGCGGACTGGTAGGTTATTGCAATGGAAATATCCAAAACTCAGCCGTTTATGAAGGTTTATCCGCCTTATCCACCTCTGTCGTGAGTTTCAGCAAAGCATCGTCGGGAAGTGGCATAGGCGGACTGGCAGGCGGTGTAGCATCCGGCAAAACGGTAGACAACTGCTATGTACGACTTTCCGAATTGAGTAAACAAGCAGGAGACACCCCTTTAGCCGGGTGGATGGTGGGTAGTAAGTCAGGAGCCAGTTTTACTGCCTGCCACTATATGACGGGCAACACCGCCACAGGCTGTGCGCCGGATGATACGGCTACGGGAATAACATCATTTACAGATTTCACAGGACTGTGCACCTTGCTGAATGCAGAAGCTGACAAGCATATCGGGTGGGCACTCTGGAAAGAAAAAAAGGATGCGGATGGAACCGTGGAGCAGGTGATACTGGATTTATACAGATAAGTACCAGTCGGAATGTACTATTTACTATTTAAGATTTGGAATATGAAGAAATATAGGATATTGATAGCAGGATTGCTTTTCCTTTCGACTTCCTGCACAGACGATATGGAACAATGCGGACAAGCTAACGGAGGTTTCCAGGTAACCGCCACGGTGGAAAATACTGGAGCGATATCTCGCGTAACAGACAAAAACAACCGGACTTCTTTCACTGAAAATGACGGAATTTTCATTGGATGGAGTGGAAGCGCTTCTTACAACTATCTCTATTCGGGAACGAATGCTGTATTTGTCCCCAGTATCACCAATAATGACCGGAAACTATGGACGGACTTGCTGAACACGTCCTCAACGGTAGATGTATATGCGTGGTACGGAACCATGAACAGCGCCCTGCCCGCAGTGGGGACAAAAATTTCCATTCCGCAGAACCAAACCACGGACACCAAGATGCTGTCTGCCATTTGCATGGCGGCGCACGAATCGGCAACTTCAGCCACCAATATGCTCAATTTCACTTTCCACCATCTCACGGCACGTCTTTTCCTGTCTGTAGATATTGTGGACCCTACGGTGGAGCAGGTGGATGTTATGGGTGCAACGGCACAGATAAATCACATCTATGCGGACGGAACAATAGCTACGGATGTTTCGAACGAATATCTGTTAAGCGTTCCAACTGATAAAGCAGGTATGCAGAGCATTCGAATGAAGCAATTCTGGTCGGACCAAGAGGTGTTTCATCTGGATTTTGAGTGTCTATTACCGCCCCAAACTTTGGGTGAGGGACAGAACATCACGATTACTTTGGCAAACGGCAAGGAATACGTTTGTCACATAAGCGGTGACCTCACATTAGTGGCCGGACAGAAAACAACCCTGTCCGCAAGTTTGAGGGCAAGTGAGGGTTCGGTTTTGAAGCCGAAACTGACGATCATACCTAACGCAAAAAGTGTATTCTCCGGTAACCGCTTGTTCTGCGCCTTTGAAAACAGTAGTACCGGGGAGTTCAGCTATCGTGTATATGACCTGCAACCGGATGGTTCCTGGGGAGAAGGAGTACCCGTATATCAAGAAGAAGCCGGAATAAACATTTTTTTGACTAATAAAAATGAAAGCCCTCAAAATTCTGCTCCCAGTATGGAGATGTCCGGGGATTATGTCGTAATAGGTACCGGCGGAGGCGCCGGAAACAATAATAACGCCACTTATTTTATCAAAAGGAGCAAGACCACCGGAAATTGGTATTGTGCGAATGCAAAAATTCGAGGGCATGGATATGGCGTCTGTATTAGTAACGATTTTTTAGTGAGTGGAAATCACGTAAACGGTGGAAATTATCCCAATCGCTCTTATATATACCCTATCGACGAGGATGGCAACTTGGGAAGTGCGCAAGACACTCCAGCCGGCATAAGAGCTTACAAATGTTCTATTTATGGAAATGTGTTAGCCACCAACAGTGGCGTGTATGAATATGATGCGGAGAAAGGATGGGTTTACTTATTCAGTACCAAATATGGAAGCACCCAGCGTGTAGCCACTGATGGAAAAAGAGTGATAACACAGGATGGAAGTAGTGAATCTGATGTATGTATCTATAATGTGGAAACCCATCTGGAGGAAGAATGGGAAGGAACAAAAGCAAGAGCAGCCCAAAGCAAACCGATAGGTATCTACGGAAACTATGCTTTGGCAGGCAGAACCACCTCAATAAGCATCTGTTACAGAAATCCCGACACTAAAAAATGGAAAGTCATCAACCCGGACGGCGGCTTCTTGGAAATGATGAAACACTGGGACCCGAGTATCACCCTGACACAGATTGATGGCCAAGAGATTTCCATGAAAGGTACTCGTGCCATGATTGTTGACGGCAAATCTTCGACTAGTTTCTTTATCGAAAACATAGATAAAATGGTGGAGGATTATCTGGCTAATCCGTATTAGGAGAATATAGTGAGTACAAAACAGTCCGTTTTTCGTCTTATCTATAAGTAAAAATATAGATTAGAATGAAAAGCCGACTGAAACAACAAATATTTGCAATCTCATTATTGGCATGCACTGCTATATCTCCTGCCAATGCTCTGCAAACACATTCACTTCGCGAACAATTCCAAAATCCGTCTGACGAAGCAAAGCCTTGGACTTTTTGGTACTGGATGTTTGGAGCCGTATCCAAAGAAGGGATTACGGCTGACTTGGAAGCAATGAAACGTGCTGGGCTGGGAGGTACTTATCTGATGCCTATCAAAGGTATCAAAGAAGGCCCACAATACAATGGAAAGGCGCAACAACTAACACCCGAATGGTGGGAAATGGTTCGTTTCAGCATGGAAGAAGCCGACCGCTTGGGATTAAAGTTAGGAATGCATATTTGTGATGGTTTCGCATTGGCTGGTGGTCCGTGGATGACTCCGAAAGAATCGATGCAAAAGGTAGTCTGGAGTGATACAATCGTTGATGGTGGCAAAATCAAAGGACTACACTTACCGCAACCGGAGGCATACGAAGGTTTTTATGAAGATATTTCTTTATTTGCCCTGCCTGTAAAAGAGGAAGCGGCAGACGTTATGCCGGCCAAAATAACCTGTGCCAATATAGCCACAGGAAATCATATTGACATCAAGAAGACTGTGAACATGGATGATGCCGGAGTCATCCGTTCATCATATCCCTGCTATATTCAATATGAATACGAACAGCCTTTCACCTGCCGCAATATTGAAATCATTCTAAGTGGCAATAATTATCAGGCGCACCGCTTGAAAGTGATGGCAAGTGATGATGGGATTAACTACCGTTTGGTGAAACAGCTCGTCCCTGCACGCCAGGGATGGCAGAATACAGATGAAAATTCCACTCATGCAATTCCTGCTACAACTGCCCGCTATTTCCGCTTCTACTGGACACCCGAAGGCAGTGAACCGGGAAGTGAAGATATGGATGCCGCAAAATGGAAACCAAATCTGAAAATCAAAGAACTGCGTCTACACCGGGAAGCCCGACTGGATCAGTGGGAAGGCAAAGCCGGACTGGTATGGCGTGTAGCTTCCTCCACGAAGAAGGAGGAAATAGGGGAGCAAGATTGCTATGCCCTTTCACAGATTATCAACCTGACAGATCCCTTTAAAAATAGTTCGAACGACAATTTTAAAGAAAGAACACTGACAACTACTCTCCCCAAAGGAAAGTGGAAACTACTCCGCATGGGACATACCGCCACCGGACATACGAACGCAACTGCCGGAGGAGGAAAAGGACTGGAATGTGATAAATTTAATCCAAAAGCTGTTCGCAAGCAGTTCGACAACTGGTTTGCGCAAGCATTTGTAAAGACAAATCCGGACGTTGCCCGCCGCGTATTAAAATACATGCACGTGGATAGTTGGGAATGCGGAAGCCAGAACTGGAGCGATACTTTTGCCGCAGAATTCCGGAAACGCCGTGGATACGACCTGATGCCTTATTTACCATTGTTGGCAGGTATTCCGATGGAGAGTGCCGAACGAAGCGAAAAGATTCTGCGTGATGTCCGCACAACGATAGGTGAACTGGTCGTCGATGTTTTCTATCAAGTCTTGGCCGACTGTGCGAAAGAATATGATTGCCAGTTCTCAGCCGAATGCGTAGCGCCTACCATGGTAAGTGACGGATTACTGCATTATCAGAAAGTAGACCTTCCCATGGGAGAATTCTGGCTGAACAGCCCAACCCACGACAAACCGAATGATATGCTGGATGCCATCAGCGGAGCGCATATCTACGGCAAGAATATCATCCAGGCAGAAGGTTTCACGGAAGTACGCGGAACATGGAACGAACATCCGGGAATGTTGAAAGCCTTACTGGACCGCAACTATGCTTTAGGCATCAACCGCCTTTTCTTCCATGTATATGTCCATAATCCTTGGCTGGACCGCAAACCGGGAATGACTTTGGATGGTATCGGCCTTTTCTTCCAGCGTGACCAGACGTGGTGGAATAAGGGTGCAAAGGCTTTCTGTGAATACATCACCCGTTGCCAATCATTGCTGCAATACGGGCATCCGGTGGCGGATATTGCAGTTTTTACAGGAGAAGAGATGCCAAGACGTTCGATATTGCCGGAACGTTTAGTTCCTTCTTTACCGGGCATCTTCGGTGCAGAGCGGGTGGAAAGCGAACGAATCCGTTTGGCAAACGAAGGACAACCCTTACGTGTGCGTCCTGTAGGCGTAACACATTCCGCCAATATGGCTGATCCTGAAAAGTGGGTAAATCCACTTCGAGGATATGCTTATGACAGCTTTAACAAAGACGCGTTACTCCGTTTAGCGAAAGCTGAAAATGGTAGGATGACATTACCGGGTGGAGCCAGTTACAAAGTGTTAGTATTACCACTTCCACGTCCGATGAATCCGGACCCCGCAGAACTGTCTCCGAAAGTAAAACAAAAGATAAATGAACTGAAAGAAGCAGGCATACTGATTCCTTCTCTTCCATATAAAGAAGATGATTTCTCCTCATACGGTCTGGAACGTGATTTGATCGTACCGGAAGACATTGCCTGGACACATCGGCAAGGAGAACAGGGGGATATTTATTTTATCGCCAACCAACAGGAGGAAACACGTACATTTACCGCCAGTATGCGCATCGACAGCAGAAAGCCGGAATGCTGGAATCCGGTGACGGGTGAGATTAACGCTGACATTCCTTACAAACAAAAAAGCCATCGTACGGAAATCACTTTAACGTTAGCTCCGAATGAGTCTGTCTTCATCGTATACCCTGCAGAAGAAGATGATAAGGAAACTTCGGAAAAAGAGCGCAAGGAAAAGAAGGATTCGGTAAAAGAACCTTCGGAGACAGGCTTGGAAGCAACAGAATATACCGTGACTTTTACAGCAAACGGTAAGACTATCCAAAGACAGGAACTCTTTGACTGGAGCAAAGAAGAAGATGAGCAAATACGCTATTACTCCGGAACAGCAGTGTATAAAACAACATTCCGCTGGAAAAGTAAAGTGAAAGAAGGCCAACAAGTATATCTGAATCTGGGAAAAGTATGTGATCTGGCTACTGTCCGTGTGAACGGCATAGATTGCGGAACGATATGGACAGCTCCTTATCGGGCTGATATTACGGCAGCCTTAAAGAGAGGTGTGAATGAACTGGAAATCGAAGTGACCAATACTTGGGCGAATGCACTCAAAGGAGCCGATGAAGGAAAAGCTCCTTTCGATGGAATATGGACGAATGCCAAATACCGGAGAGCAGAAAACACCCTGCTTCCTGCAGGATTACTCGGACCTTTGAATTTTGAAGTAGCGAATAAAAACAAATAAGAATGAAAAGTTCAGGAATTAAAACAAGCACAGTATTAGCAAGCTTTCTGCTCGCTGCCTGCCTGTCAATGCGTGCGGAAGTGAAACTGCCCGCTATTTTCTCTGACGGCATGGTGATGCAGCAACAAACCAATGCCAACCTTTGGGGAACGGCAACTCCGAACAAGAAAGTAACAGTCACTACCGGCTGGAACGGAAAACAATATGCAGTAACAGCAGACAAGAACGGCGCATGGAAACTTTCAGTCTCCACTCCGGAAGCCGGCGGACCGTATACCATCACTTTCGACGATGGAACCCAAAAGACACTGAATAATATTCTGATAGGCGAATTATGGCTGTGCTCCGGTCAGAGCAACATGGAAATGCCGATGAAAGGATTCAAGAACCAACCTGTAGAGAATGCCAATATGGATATTCTTCGCAGCAAAAATTCTCATATCCGCCTGTTTACGGTAAAACGTACTTCTACCATTACCCCACAGAACGACGTTGTCGGCTCATGGAAAGAAGCGGCTCCGGTCAGTGTCCGTGATTTCAGTGCGACGGCCTATTATTTCGGAAGACTGGTCAATGAAATATTAGAAGTTCCGGTAGGACTCGTAGTAGCGGCATGGGGCGGTTCTGCTTGTGAGGCATGGATGACTGCCGATTGGCTGAAAGCATTTCCGGATGCAAAGATACCTCAATCGGAAGCTGATATCAAATCGAAAAACCGTACCCCGACCGTACTCTATAATGGTATGTTGCATCCATTGATCGGCATGACCATGAAAGGAGTGATCTGGTATCAGGGAGAAGATAACTGGAATCGTGCCCATACCTATGCGGATATGTTTACCACATTGATTAACGGTTGGCGTGCCGAATGGAAACAAGGTGATTTTCCTTTCTACTATTGTCAGATAGCTCCTTATGACTATGGTATTATCACTGAAAAAGGGAAAGAGGTGATTAATTCAGCCTATCTGCGAGAAGCACAGGCAAAGGTAGAACATCGTGTGACTAACAGCGGCATGGCTGTACTGCTGGATGCAGGAATGGAAAAGGGTATTCATCCCGCAAAGAAACAGGCTGCCGGAGAACGTCTGGCACTCCTTGCACTGACAAAGACGTACGGAGTAGAGGGGGTGAACGGAGAAAGTCCTTATTACAAAAGTATTGAAATCAAGAATGATACTGTCGTCGTCAGCTTTGAACGTGCGAATATGTGGATCAGCGGTAAAAACTGTTTTGAATCGAAAAACTTTCAGGTGGCAGGTGAAGACAAAGTATTCTACCCGGCGAAAGCATGGATCGAACGCAGCAAAATGCTAGTAAAAAGTGATAAAGTTCCGCATCCGGTAGCTGTCCGCTATGGATTTGAGAATTATGTGGAAGGAGATGTATATTGTGATGGGCTGCCGTTGGGGTCTTTCCGTTCGGACGATTGGTAATTTGAAAATATGAAGAGATTTTATCTGGCTATAGCAATGATATTCGTTGGCGTGTCGGTTCTTTGGAGCCAGCATGCCAATGTCGTTTGGGATACTCCCAGCCGGAATTCCTCCGAATCGATGCCATGCGGCGGGGGAGATATCGGCATGAACATATGGGTAGAGGAGGGGGATATACTATTTTATCTGAGCAGGAGCGGTACGTTCGATGAAAACAACTGCCAGTTGAAGCAGGGACGTTTTCGCCTCCGGTTATCTCCCAATCCTTTTGAAGACGCAAAGGATTTCCGGCAGGAATTAAAGCTGATCGACGGTTATGTTGAAATCTCTGCCGAAGGGACACAAGTACAACTCTGGGCAGATGTTTTTCATCCGGTTGTACACATAGAAGTGATTAATGACCGGCCTTTGCAGGCGGAAATCTTTTATGAAAACTGGAGATACCAGGATCGGCTGATCAGAAAAGGAGAGGGGCAGCAATGTTCCTATAAGTGGGCTCCTCCAAAAGGAACGATGACGCATGCCGACTTCATTTCATTGGAGAATTCATCCGAAAAGGATAGTAAACGCCTTTTGTTTTATCATCGTAATGCGGAAGAGACAGTGTTTGACGTGGCAGTTGCCCAGCAAGGGATGAATGAAGTGAAGTCGCAGATGATGAATCCTCTTAAAAATCTGACTTTCGGAGGGTATCTGTCAGGAGAGAATCTGGAATATATAGGCACTTCAGACAGTGTATATGCCGGAACTGATTACCGCGCCTGGGGATTTCGTTCTCTGAAAGCTTCTAAAAAGCATCATTTCTCAGTTGTGTTACACACAGAACAGACGGAAACCGTCACCCAATGGGAGCAAGGTCTGAAAACAGCCTGGCAACGAATTGCCCCACAAGGAAAGATATCGTCTAAAGTGGTATCACAGGATAAAAAACAAACCCGCCTATGGTGGAATGCTTTCTGGCAACGGAGTTTTATCGAAACGATTGGTGAAACCGAAAACAAGGAGAACAGCAAAGTAGAAAAAGAAACCGGAAATAAAGAAAAGAGCGACGCGAAAGATGCATTGAAAGAAATCACCCGAAACTACACTCTTTTCCGCTATATGCTGGGCTGCAATGCTTACGGCAGTGTCCCCACCAAATTCAACGGTGGTTTATTCACCTTCGATCCCTGCCACATAGACGAGAAGCAGGCATTCACTCCTGACTACCGAAAGTGGGGAGGAGGAACGATGACTGCACAGAATCAGCGTCTTGTCTACTGGCCGATGCTGAAAAGCGGTGACTTCGACATGATGCCTTCCCAATTCAATTTCTATAACCGGATGTTGAAGAATGCGGAACTCCGCAGCCATGTATATTGGCAACACGAGGGAGCCTGCTTCTGTGAGCAGATAGAAAACTTCGGCTTACCCAATCCCGCAGAATATGGTTTCAAACGTCCGGCTTGGTTTGACAAAGGACTGGAATACAATGCGTGGCTGGAATATGAATGGGATACTATTCTTGAATTTTGCCAGATGATTCTGGAAACGAAGAATTATGCCGGTGCCGACATAACTCCGTATTTGCCTTTGATTGAAAGTTCGCTGACCTTTTTCGACGAACATTATCGACTACTCGCTTCCCGTCGGGGACGCAAAGCACTGGATGGTGACGGACACCTGATACTGTTCCCCGGCTCTGCCTGCGAAACTTACAAGATGACCAACAACGCCAGCAGCACCATCGCCGCACTGCGAACTGTATTGGAGACTTACATCAAAGTTTGCAACAATGAAAAGTGGCAAAAGATGCTGGAAACAATTCCTCCGGTTCCATTACGCTATATCGAAGTCAAGGATTCTCTTAATCTTCAGGCTTCTACCATGACTCCGGCATGGAAACAAACGATTTCTCCCGCCAAAAGCTGGGAACGAATCAACAATATAGAGACACCACAACTCTACCCGGTTTTTCCCTGGCGCATCTACGGAGTAGGCAAGGAAAATCTGGAAATAGCTCGTGATACGTATTTCTATGATCCCGACGCACTCAAATTCCGCTCCCATACCGGATGGAAGCAAGACAACATCTGGGCAGCCTGTCTGGGGCTGACCGAAGAAGCCAAAAGCCTTTCTCTGGCAAAGCTATCAGATGGTCCCCACCGTTTTCCTGCCTTCTGGGGACCGGGATATGACTGGACACCCGACCACAACTGGGGAGGTAGCGGCATGATAGGACTTCAGGAGATGCTCTTACAAACGAATGGAACACAAATACTTCTGTTCCCCGCCTGGCCCAAAGAATGGAACGTCCATTTCAAACTCCATGCTCCGGGCAATACGACGGTAGAAGCAACTTTAAAAGATGGAAAAGTAACAATCCTAAAGGTGTCACCGGAAAGCAGAAAGAAAGACATTGTTATAATGATAGAAAAATAAAAAAAAGAATACATAAATAAAAAGCACTATGAATAAAAGACCGTTTTTAATCTTATCCCTATTTCTACTGCTATTCTCCTTCGATGGGCAGGCAGCAGATACTTATCGTCCCGAAATATCGGTTGCCGGATTTATTCCGCTTCCCGATTGCGGGCGACAAGTATATAACTTCAATCCGGGATGGCGATTCTTCAAAGGCGATATCCGGGGGGCGGAAGCTGTAAATTTTGACGATCGTTCTTGGGAGGTCGTTTCTACTCCTCACACAGTGGAACTGATGCCCGCCGAAGGCAGTGGTTGCCGCAATTATCAGGGTCCTGCGTGGTATCGCAAGCATTTTGTAGTTCCCACTGCAACGAAAGGACAGCGTGTACTCCTTCATTTTGAAGCGGCAATGGGAAAGCAAGTACTTTACCTGAACGGCAAACGTGTCCAGGAACATCTTGGAGGTTATCTGCCTTTCACACTGGACTTGACGGCAAACGGCGTACAAGCCGGAGACTCCTGCCTCCTTGCCGTCTATACCGACAACAGCAACGATAAATCATACCCTCCCGGAAAGCCCCAATACACACTGGATTTTGCTTATCATGGAGGTATCTATCGTGATGTATGGATGATTGCCAAATCTCCGGTTGCCATTACCGATGCCATCGACTCCCGCACAGTTGGCGGTGGCGGCGTATTCGTTCACTTTGACAAGATCAGCGAAAAGAGCGCACAAGTATATGTAGAAACGGAGATTCAGAACGATAATACCCGTTCGGAATCCGTCACTATAGAAACGACCCTTACAGATGCCGAAGGCAACGTTATCAAACGTACGTCCGGCAAACTTTCTCTGAACTCCGGAGAAAAGAAATCAATCCGTCAGCAGATGGAAGTGAGGAATCCGAAACTCTGGTCACCGGATGCTCCTTATCTATATAGAGTACAATCCCGCATAAAGAAAGGAAACCGTTCCATTGACGGAGGAACGACCCGTATCGGTATCCGCCTAGCGGAATTTCGTGGCAAGGAGGGTTTCTGGCTGAATGGAAAACCTTTCGGACAATTAGTCGGAGCCAATCGTCATCAGGACTTCGCATACGTAGGCAATGCTCTTCCCAATTCACAGCAATGGCGTGATGCAAAGCGTCTGCGTGATGCAGGATGTACCATCATCCGTGTAGCGCATTACCCGCAGGACCCATCCTTTATGGATGCCTGTGACGAACTCGGCTTGTTTGTCATCGTCGCTACTCCTGGCTGGCAATACTGGAACAAAGACCCGAAATTCGGAGAACTGGTTCATCAGAATACCCGTGAGATGATTCGTCGTGACCGCAATCATCCTTCTGTGCTGATGTGGGAGCCCATTCTGAATGAGACTCGCTATCCGCTCGACTTTGCACTGAAGGCACTTGAAATTACGAAGGAAGAATATCCGTATCCGGGACGTCCGATAGCCGCTGCCGATGTGCATTCTGCCGGTGTAAAGGAACATTACGATGTAGTCTACGGCTGGCCGGGTGATGACGAAAAGGAGGACAAACCGGAACAATGCATCTTCACCCGTGAATTCGGAGAAAACGTAGATGACTGGTATGCCCACAACAACAATAACCGTGCAAGCCGCAGTTGGGGTGAACGTCCGCTGCTGATACAGGCACTTTCTCTGGCTAAAAGTTATGATGAGATGTACCGCACTACCGGTCAGTTTATCGGTGGCACACAGTGGCATCCATTCGATCACCAGCGTGGTTATCACCCCGATCCATACTGGGGAGGCATTTATGACGCTTTCCGTCAGAAAAAGTATGCGTATGAAATGTTCCGCAGCCAATCTCCGGCAAGCCTCCAACATCCGTTGGCAGAATGCGGACCGATGATATTCCTTGCTCATGAAATGTCACAATTCTCCGATAAGGATGTAGTAGTATTCAGTAACTGTGACTCCATCCGCCTTTCTATCTACGATGGAACAAAAACATGGACCAAACCTGTGGTACATGCCAAAGGGCATATGCCGAACGCACCTGTCATCTTCGAAAATGTATGGGATTTCTGGGAAGCGCGCGGATACAGTTATACTCAAAAGAACTGGCAGAAAGTAAATATGGTTGCCGAAGGTATTATCGACGGGAAAGTAGTATGTACCCAAAAGAAAATGCCTTCCCGCCGGTCTACCAAACTTCGCTTGTATGCAGATACTCAAAAAGTAAACTTGGTAGCGGACGGTTCGGATTTTATAGTAGTAGTTGCCGAAGTGACGGACGATAGCGGAAACGTTCGTCGTCTGGCAAAGGAAAATATCGTATTCACGGTAGAAGGGGAAGGAGAAATCATTGGTGACGCAAGGATCGGTGCCAACCCTCGTGCCGTAGAATTCGGTTCGGCTCCTCTGCTGATCCGTTCCACACGAAAAGCCGGGAAGATTAAAGTGAAAGCTCATGTACAATTTGAAGGGACTCAGGCTCCGACTGCCGCTGAAATGGAATTTGAAAGTGTTCCTGCGGAGCTTCCTTTCTGTTATGATGAGAAGTACTGTATTAGTCAGGACACACCCTCATTAACTGTAAAAGCTACTTTATCCGAGAATGCAACCGACGGCAAAGTGCAACTGACAGAAGAAGAACGACAACGGGTGTTGGATGAAGTGGAACGGCAACAAACTGAATTTGGAATAGAAAAGTGAGCTTGGTCGAAACTGAATGACAGATCAATATGCTTCATTCTTTCAGACCTGAGTTATATCGAACATAGGCTATTAGCAAAAATGAATAAGCTAATAGCTAATCTGGTTTTGCTAATAGCAAATTCAGTTTTGCTAATAGCTAATTTTTGGCTTGCTGACACCTTAATTTCGGGACTTCAAAATCCAGTAAAGTCTAAAAGTCCATATTAGGTTTTTCAAAAATGCATAAATGAAGAAAATAAGTTCTCACGGAAAGGGAATAATGGTGATATATATATACATAAACCTTAAACAGGCTCTGTTTTTATATCCTATCATGAAATATTTCCCGAACATAGTGGGAACCGGTAGCAAGAATCGTGTTTCTAAAAAAGCAAATAGGCGTTACAAAGCTTATAGATGTGTTTTTATAGGTTTATTTACCCCTTTTGTTCTTTTTGAAAAGCCTAATACTGGATTTTTAGACTTTACTGGAATTTGAGAATGAAAAATGAGGTAGTTTAGATCGAAATACAGCATTTAATGTAAGTACTTAAATATGACATTCGCTTTTGTTGAATCTTTGCTTCGGATCATTACTTTGGGGCTGTTTCCAGTTCAGCTTTAGCACTGAAATTCTCGCGAAATTTCAATGAATATCTTCGATGATAAAAAAGATAAGTTATAAAATTCAGTTTCTTTTTTAAAGATAAAATAGTATCTTTGATGCAAGATTCATTTCCACTAATATAATATACAATGAAGAAACACTTCTTTTTTATATTTATGTTTCTCTTGATGACGAGAATCTGTGCTTTTGCCTACCCTAACATGATTGTTGAACATTATACGGCCGAACGAGGCTTACCCAATAATATCGTCAATTGTACACTGAAAGGGCAGGACGGATTTGTATGGTTCGGCACCTGGTACGGACTATGCAGTTTCGACGGTACCAAATTCCGTTCCTATGATAATCATGACGGATTTTACTCCGCAGATATTCCTCCCCGTAAGATTCAGCGTATTGTAGAAGACAGGAACGGATACCTTTGGATCAAGACTATCGACCGCAAACTCTATCTGTTTGATAAGAAACATGAAAGTTTCCACGCAGTGTATGACGATGTAAAAGAGTACTCTGAAAATATTCAGATTATCAAGATACAGACGACAGATGACGGAGACGTACTGCTGCTGACCAAAGATAAAAGCCTGCTGCGTGCAAATACAGACCAGAACGGTAAAATCACCATGAAGCAGTTGCACGATTCGCGTCCCAATGTCAACGTCTACGACTTACGCCTCAAGCATAATGTGTTTTGTGAAACTGCCGAGTTCATCAATTGGATCGGTATGGACTATCAGATTCTTTCATTAAGAAAAGGAGAGGCTCTGAAAGATAAGCCTGTCGACTTTATTCAAAAGAAAGTTTCTGCCAATCCGGACCAGTTCACTTGTGCTTCCTACAGTTCCAAATTCTTATGGCTGGGAGATAAGAACGGACATATTTATAGCGTCGATCCGCAAAATGGAGTAGTCAACCGCTACGAAATACCGGAGATTGATCAACCGATTTCCAATATACTGGTCACTGAATCAGGATTAATGTATATCACCACCGTTGATGGTGCGTATGAATATAACATCGGCTACAAACAACTGACCAAACTACCGTTCTCCATCGCAGGGAAAAAAGTAGGAATGATATTCAATGACAAGTATGACAAAATTTGGTTTCAGGAAGGTAATGAGGCATTGACGTACTATGATCCTCTGAACAAAAGCAATCATCGCTTTCCTTTCCCCAAACAAAATGCCATCGGTAACTTTGAAAAGCAGGATGCCGGTGAACAGGGTATGTTTTTCCTCACCCCCGGTGGAGAAATTCTGCTCTTCGACAGGGAGAAACTGGAAATGACCCGTATCAATCAACTGAAACCTTTTTCCGACGACCTTCCCGATCAGCTCTTCTTTCATCTGTTGCTGGATAAAGACGGTATTCTTTGGCTGGCATCTACAGGCAGCGGAGTATACAAGGTTAACTTTCCCAAGAAGCAATTTCAACTGCTGACAGAAGTTTCTCCTGTCCCTGTAGACACAGAAAGAGCGACCTCTTGGAATCAGGGGATACGTGCACTATATCAGGCTAAGAATGGAGACATCTGGGTCGGTACCCGTTGGCAGGCACTTTATCGTCTGGATAGCAACGGGCAGATAAAACAGGTTTTTACGGATCAGAATTATCTGATAGGCGCCGTATATCATATCATGGAAGATAAAGAAGGAAACTTGTGGTTTTCCACTAAGGGAAACGGACTTGTCAAAGCCGAACCGGATATGAACTCACCACATGGTCTGCGTTTTACCCGCTATAAAAATGATCCTAAGAATCCGAATACTATCAGTAACAATGATGTGTATTTCACTTATCAGGATAGTCAGGAGCGTATCTGGGTCGGTCTGTTGGGCGGAGGGCTGAACTTGATTTCCGAAGAAAACGGGACACTTGTATTCAAGCATAAATACAACGGACTGAAACAATATCCCGCTTATGGTCTGTATATGGAAGTCCGTACAATGACGGAAGATGAAGACGGGCGTATCTGGGTAGGTACGATGGATGGTCTGATGTCTTTTGACGGACATTTTACGACTCCCGAACAGATTCAGTTTGAGACGTACCGACAGATCAGCGATCGTTCTAATGTGGCAGACAATGACATTTATGTACTATATAAAGACAGTGATTCGCAAATTTGGGTGAGTGTATTCGGCGGAGGTCTGAATAAGCTGGTCCGCTATGACAAAGAAAAACGTGAACCGATATTCAAGTCATATGGCATACGTGAAGGAATGAATAACGATGTGGTCAAGTCCATCGTGGAAGATAAAAACGGAAATTTGTGGTTTACTACCGAGATTGGTCTGTCCTGCTTTAATAAGGCGACAGAGCAGTTCCGTAACTACGACAAATACGATGGTTTCCTGAATGTTGAACTGGAAGAAGGCAGTGCGTTGCGTGCATTGAACGGAGACTTATGGCTTGGTTCGCGACAGGGGATTCTGACATTCTCTCCTGATAAACTGGAGACACAACATACCAACTATGACACCCGTATCGTAGACTTTAAAGTATCCAATCGTAATCTGCGAAGTTTGAACGACTGTCCGATTCAGGAGTCTATCACATACACCGATGCACTTCAATTGAAGTATAATCAGTCTATGTTCACAATCGAATTTGCTGCATTAAATTTCTACAATCAGAATCGCGTATCTTATCGTTACATACTCGAAGGGTATGAGAAAGAATGGCACTATAACGGCAAAAACCGTATTGCTTCTTATACCAATGTTCCTCCCGGAGACTACGTATTCCGTGTAGAAACGATGGATGAAGCCAATCCGGAACTTGTATCAACATGTACATTGGCTGTCACCATTCTCCCGCCGTGGTGGCTGAGTTGGTGGGCAACTCTTATCTATGTAATCCTTGGCATCGCGGCCCTCTATTTCGGTCTGCGCCTGGCTTTCTTCATGATTAAAATGAAGAACGACATTTATATCGAGCAGAAAGTATCGGAAATGAAAATCAAGTTCTTCACCAATATTTCTCATGAGCTTCGTACTCCTCTGACACTGATAAAAGGACCGATACAAGAACTGAAGGAGCGGGAAGAACTGTCTCCGAAAGGACTGCAATACGTGGACCTGATGGAAAAGAATACGAACCAAATGTTACAACTGGTCAATCAGATTCTTGATTTCCGAAAGATTCAGAATGGCAAGATGCGTCTACACGTATCATTGATCGATTTCAATGAAATGATAGCTTCTTTCCAAAAAGAATTCCGTGTACTTTCGGAGGAAAATGAAATCAGTTTCACCTTCCAGCTGCCGGACGAACCGATTATGGTATGGGCAGATAAGGACAAACTGAGCATTGTTATCCGCAACGTCATATCGAACGCGTTCAAATTTACTCCTTCCGGTGGAAGTATTTATGTAACTACCGGATTGACAGATGATGGAAAATCCTGCTATGTACGGGTAGAAGACAACGGTGTCGGCATTCCGCAAAATAAGCTGAGTGAAATTTTCGAGCGTTTCTCACAAGGAGAGAATGCGAATAATCCACATTATCAGGGTACGGGCATCGGACTGGCACTTTCCAAAGAAATAGTAAACCTGCATCACGGTATCATCCGTGCCGAAAGTCCGGAAGGGCAGGGGGCCGTGTTTATTGTAGAGCTATTGCTGGACAAGGACCATTATCGTCCGTCGGAAGTAGACTTCTATGTCAGTGATACGGAAACTGCTCCTGCCGCTACAGACAAGAAGATGGTTATCGATTCAGAAAAGGAACCGGAGGAGGAACTGGAAATTGATGCTTCATTACCGACTCTTCTGCTGGTAGAGGATAATAAAGACCTGTGCCAGTTGATAAAACTGCAATTGGAAGATAAATTCAACATTCATATAGCCAATAACGGCGTAGAAGGGCTGAAGAAAGTGCATCTGTATCATCCGGACATCGTAGTGACCGATCAGATGATGCCGGAAATGGACGGACTGGAAATGCTGCAATCTATCCGGAAGGATTTTCAGATCAGCCATATCCCTGTCATTATTCTGACAGCCAAGAACGATGAAGGTGCCAAGACCAAAGCGATCACTCTGGGTGCGAACGCATATATAACCAAACCATTCAGCAAAGAGTATCTGTTGGCACGGATCGATCAGTTGCTCGGCGAACGGAAACTGTTCCGCGAACGTATCCGCCAGCAAATGGAGAACCAGACGACAACGGAAGAAGACAGCTACGAACAATATCTGGTGAAGAAAGATGTGCAGTTCCTTGAAAAGATACACCAAGTGATCGAGGAAAACATGGACGACAGTGATTTCAATATTGATACGATCGCTTCCGGCATCGGACTGAGCCGTTCGGCATTCTTCAAAAAGCTGAAAAGCCTTACCGGACTGGCACCTGTCGACCTGGTAAAGGAGATTCGCCTGAATAAATCGATCGAACTGATTAAAAATACGGATTTGAGTGTTTCGGAAGTGGCGTTTGCTGTCGGATTCAAAGATTCGGGCTACTATAGCAAGTGTTTCCGCAAAAAATATAATCAGACTCCCCGTGAATATATGAATGAATGGCGGAAAGGATAGAAAGACCGATTACAAAATACTTTCTTAATCGTCTTTTTTTAAAACCTATTAAGATTCGGAAGAATGAACAAGATTAAGAAAGTATTATCAGCATGGATGTTGGTTGCCTGTGTGCTACCTGTGGCAGCCCAATATCCGGTGATCCCCGACTCGGTAAAAGCAAGAGGAGCAAAACAAGAGGCAGAGTTCGAACAGAAATCAAATGCGGCATGGGAAAAAGCCCTGCCAACAGTTTTGGAAGAAGCAAGGTTAGGAAGACCTTACAAACCTTGGGCCTCCAAACCGGAGGATTTGATAAAAAGTAATATTCCGGCCTTCCCCGGTGCGGAAGGTGGTGGTATGTACACTCCCGGCGGTCGTGGAGGCAAGGTGATTGTGGTTACTTCCCTGGAAGATTCCGGTCCCGGCACATTCCGCGAAGCCTGTGAAACCGGTGGTGCACGTGTTATCGTATTTAATGTATCAGGTATTATTTGCCTGAAAAGCCCGATCAGTGTACGTGCCCCTTATGTAACGATTGCGGGACAGACAGCACCGGGAGACGGTATCTGCGTGACCGGGCATTCTTTTCTGATCGATACTCATGATGTAGTGATTCGCCATATGCGTTTCCGTCGGGGGGCACAGGATGTTGCTTTCCGTGATGACGCAGTAGGAGGAAATGCAGTCGGCAATATTATAGTGGACCACTGCTCGGCAAGCTGGGGACTGGATGAAAATATGTCTATCTATCGCCACGTCTACAACAGGGATGAAACCGGGCACGGACTGAAGTTGCCTACTGTGAACATTACCATTCAGAATTCGATGTTCTCGGAAGCATTGGATACTTATAATCACGCGTTTGGCGCCACTATCGGAGGACACAATAGTATGTTCTGTCGTAATCTTTTCGCTTCCAATATCAGTCGTAACAGTTCGGTGGGTATGGACGGAGACTTTAACTTCGTAAACAATGTTGTCTTCAACTGGTGGAACCGTTCTGTCGACGGAGGAGATAACAAGAGTTTTTATAATATAATCAATAACTATTTTAAGCCCGGTCCTATCACCCCGCTGGATAAGCCTATCTCTTATCGTATATTGAAACCGGAAGCCGGACGCGATAAAAGCAAACCGATGTCCTTCGGAAAAGCTTATGTAAACGGTAATATCGTTCACGGAAATGCTAAAGTGACAAAAGATAACTGGGATGGCGGAGTTCAGCTTGCCAGTGAAGTGGATGAAGGAAAGTTCTTACCGCAAATCAGAGTGGACGAAGCATTCAAAATGTCGCCCGTGACGATTATGGATACCAAAAAAGCTTATAACTTTGTATTGGATAATGTAGGTGCTACTCTCCCGAAACGGGATGCGGTAGACGCACGCGTCATCAAGACTGTACAGACAGGAAAAGCGATTTATACGAAAGACGCTCCGGAATTTGTCTCTCCTTATGTGAAAAGACGCTTGCCGGCAGACTCTTACAAACAAGGCATCATCACCGATATCCGTCAGGTGGGCGGACTTCCTGAGTACAAAGGAGAAGCATATCTTGATTCGGATGGTGACGGTATGCCGGACGCATGGGAAATTGCCAACGGACTGAATCCGAACGATCCGACTGATGCAAAGGAGGACTGTAATGGAGATGGCTATACCAATATCGAGAAATATATCAATGGGCTGGATACAAAGAAGAAAATAGACTGGACAGATCTGAAGAACAACTACGATACCTTATCCAAACGGAAAAGTCTGTTTTAATCGTATGATTTGCTTATGGTCAAATGATCTTTCAGGATTGAATAATTAGAAAACAACGTTTATTGTAATGAATATACAATTAAGAACTATCCTTTTAGGATTATTGAGCATAGGGTTTGCGCAGGGATATGCGCAAACCTTTGCTTTACAGGTTAAGAATGACCGGATCACTTACTTGAATGACGAACAGGGAAACCGGATTCTTGATTTCTCGTACTGTGGCTACAAGGGCTCCGAACAGGATATTCCTTCTGTCCGCAATGCCGTGTTTGTACCTTGGACAGCAGGAGATAATACATCACGTATTCAACGCGCCATTGACTATGTCGCCTCATTAGTACCTGATGCTTCCGGTTTCAGGGGAGCCGTGTTATTGAATCAGGGAGAATTTTCTTTATCCGGAAGCCTTCGTATAAATGCCTCCGGCATCGTACTGCGTGGAGTGGATAAAGAGAAAACGATACTTCTAAAAAAAGGAGTGGACAGAGGTGCCCTGATCTATATGGAAGGGACAGACGATCTGAAGGTGCAGGATACATTGCAGGTACTCTCGAAGTATGTTCCGGTAAATGCGAGGACATTGGAAGTTGTTTCAGGTACTTCGTTGAGAAAGGGAGATCGGGTGCTGGTGAACCGTCCGTCCGGCAAAGAATGGATTGCTTCGTTAGGATGTGATATCTTTGGAGGAGGAATCAGTGCACTGGGCTGGAAAGAAGGAGATATGGATCTTACCTGGGATAGAACCGTGACAGAAGTAAACGGTAATCAGATAACGCTGGACGCTCCGCTGACAGTGGCGCTAGATGCTAAATACGGTACTTCTTCCGTGATTACTTATCAGTGGAACGGGCGCATCCGGGAGTGCGGAGTAGAAAACATGACTCTGATTTCCGACTATGACAAACGGTACCCTAAAGATGAAGATCATTGCTGGACAGGTATTTCTATCGAAGATGCGGAAAATTGCTGGGTACGCAGGGTGAACTTTAAGCACTTTGCAGGAAGTGCAATCCTTGTTCAGCGTACCGGTTCCCAAATCACGGTTGAGGACTGTATCTCACGGGAACCTGTTTCTGAAATCGGAGGAATGCGCCGCTGTACTTTCTATACCTTAGGACAACAGACACTTTTCCAGCGCTGCTATTCGGAACAGGGTATTCATGACTTTGCAGCCGGATATTGTGCTGCCGGACCGAATGCTTTCGTACAATGTGATTCGTATGAGTCTTTTGGTTTCAGCGGATCTATTGACGCATGGGCGTGCGGTTTATTGTTTGACGTGGTTAATATAGACGGGCATAATCTGAGTTTCAAGAATCTGGGACAGGACAAGAACGGAGCGGGATGGAATACAGCAAATAGTCTGTTCTGGCAATGTACCGCTGCCGAAATAGAGTGTTATGCTCCGGCAAAAGATGCCATGAACCGTGCGTACGGATGTTGGGCACAATTCTCCGGTGACGGCGAATGGGCACAATCAAACAATCATGTGCAGCCCCGAAGCATTTTCTATGCTCAATTGGAGGATCGTTTGCAGAAGAAATGTGCAGAACGTGCCCGTATCCTGCCAAGGAATACAAGCGCCACCAGCAGTCCGACCGTTGAAGTTGCTATGGAACTGGCCAAAGAGGCTTACAATCCCCGCCTGACATTGGAACACTGGATTGAACAAGGAGCCTTTGCTCCTTCAATAGCTATGTCCGGAGTAAAATCAATCGATGATATGAAAGAAAAGAAGATAACTCCGAACAAGACATCAGCACAACCGGAAGTAACTATTGCAAACGGACGTATCCAAATGGACGGTACTTTGTTGGTAGGAGGTAGCCATACCACCCCTTGGTGGAATGGAAAACTTAAAACCAGCTTTCTGAAAAAAGCAAGCCCTGCCATCACCCGTTTTGTCCCCGGACGTGAAGGATTGGGACTGACAGATCGCATCGATTCCGTAATCGGCTATATGAAACAAAAGAATATATTGGTATTTGATCAAAACTACGGACTTTGGTATGACCGTCGCCGGGATGATCATGAACGAGTGCGCCGTCGTGACGGAGATGTATGGGGACCTTTCTACGAACAACCTTTCGGACGTAGCGGTCAGGGTACTGCCTGGGAAGGACTGAGCAAATATGATCTGAACCGCCCTAATGCATGGTATTGGTCACGATTGAAAGAGTTTGCTGAAAAAGGAAGTAAAGACGGACTATTGCTATTCCATGAGAACTATTTCCAGCACAATATTCTGGAAGCAGGTGCACACTGGGTAGATTGTCCGTGGAGAAGCACCAATAATATCAACCAGACCGGATTTCCGGAACCTGCTCCGTTTGCCGGAGACAAACGAATCTTTGTTGCAGATATGTTTTATGATATCACTCATCCGGTTCGCCGTGAGTTACACAGACAATACATCCGCCAGTGTCTGAACAACTTTGCAGATAACCCGAATGTCATTCAGCTGACAAGTGCAGAATTTACAGGTCCACTACATTTTGTACAGTTTTGGCTGGATGTGATTGCCGAATGGGAAACAGAAACCGGAAAGAAAGCCAAAGTAGCATTAAGTACCACAAAAGATGTACAGGACGCCATCCTTGCCGATCCGAAGCGTGCGGCTGTGGTGGATATTATTGATATCCGCTACTGGCACTATAAAACGGATGGAGTCTTTGCACCGGAAGGAGGGAAGAACATGGCTCCCCGCCAACATATGCGTAAGATGAAAGTCGGAAAGGTCACTTTCACCGAAGCCTACAAGGCTGTCCACGAATATCGTCAGAAGTTCCCGGAGAAAGCCGTAACCTTCTACGCACAGAATTATCCGGCTATGGGATGGGCTGTATTCATGGCCGGCGGTTCATGTCCTGTAATCCCGTGCACAGATAAAGCATTCCTGAAGGATGCAGCGGCTATGGAAGTGGAAGAAACCGATACCGACAACTATAAGAAAATGGTAAAATCTGATATCGGCAGTATCATTTATTCCAAGTCCGGAACAGAAATTTCTGTTCAATTATCGTCCGGAAAGTATATCTTAAAGTACATACATCCCGGTTCAGGGAAGATGAATATTATAGATAAATCATTGAAAATTAATGGAGTATACAAATTAAAGGTACCGGATAAGAAAGAAGGTATTTATTGGTTCCATAAACTCTGAAACAAAAAATCCCGCTGATGACTGATCAGCGGGATTTTTCCATTTTATAGGTAATTTCTAACAAAAGAGTGTTATAAAACATGATACTTATTTTTTCAACCTACAAACCAGATTTTACCGGTGGTTGAGGTCAGTTCTGCTTAGCTTTGCAACATCAAATCAATCGAATTAATGCTATGATGGAACAGACTAATAATTCAACCGACACTTTACTCGCTTCTTTTCAAGCGGGAAATATGGCAGCTTTTTCGCAGCTATATGATTTGCACATCAACATTCTTTTTAATTACGGATTGAAGTTGACCATTGATAAAGAGTTACTAAAAGATTGCATCCACGATATTTTCGTTAAGCTCTACACTAAAAAGGAGGAATTAGGAACTATTGATAATTTGAAGTCTTATTTGTTCATCTCATTAAAGAACAAACTCTGCGATGAACTCCGCAAACGTATGTATATGTCTGATACAGCCATAGAAGATGTAAATGCAGTAGCTCCCACAGACGTAGAAGATGACTATATGGAAGAAGAGCAACGCAAAAATGAGTTCTCACTGGTGAAGCGTCTACTGGACCAGCTTTCTCCCCGGCAGCGTGAAGCACTTACATTATATTATATAGAAGAAAAGAAATACGAGGATATTTGTGAGATTATGAACATGAACTATCAGTCTGTACGCAACCTGATGCACCGTGGTTTGACAAAATTGCGCAGTCTGGCAAGTTAATTTTAGTAAAAAGGATATTTAGTTGAGTACATACACAGAGTAACAGCGTCCTATCTATGTAAACGCTTAAAAAGGATGCGATATGTGCTCTAAGGTAAAGGATTTTTTGACGGATGATGATTTCATCAATTATGCACTGGGTGTAACTCCGGAAGCAGCTTCCCAATGGGAAACTTATTTCAGAGAGCACCCGGAACAGATAGCAGATGCAGAAGAAGCTAAGGCCGTATTATTGGCTCCGGCAGATGCTACCTGCGACTTTTCACTGGTTGAGAAGCAGAATTTAAAGGATAGAATTGTTAGTAGTATAAAAGATTTTTCGAACATTTTGTAGTTAGATTAGATAGAAGTTAGGTTAGTTAAGGTTAGTAAAAAGATTGATGCAGTCTTTCACAGACACTTGAATGATCAAGTACTGTGAGAGACTGCGTTTTATATATCTACAATTTGTTTTCTTCCTGAATATCGAATGCTTTGCAGAAACTGACGATAAGTACGATACAACCTCCCAATATACCTGTAATCATGTAAGCAATACGAATATCAAATGCCTGTGTAATAGCGCCTATTAGCAAAGGAGCGATCAGCGAACCAATAAAACTGATACTCGACAGGATAGTGAGCGCAATGCTGACGGGCGTCTTTGACTTGGCCCCTACAAAGCTATATAAAGTAGGTACGATACATGAGATACCTAGTCCGACCAGCATAAAGCCTAAGGAATTGATGATCACTTTCATTCCCAGTGAGTCAAACGCATTGCCCAACAATGCGGAAATGAAGAAGCCGATACAAATAAGGCTGCCTGCCAGTTGCAGTACTTTTTTCTTTCCCCAAAGCTGGTATGCATAATTCGTCAGGAATCGTCCCGTAGCCATCATGACCATAAATACAAGGAAGCCGATTTGCAATGATTTAGGCACATGGACAACCGATTCAAAATAAACAGCACTCCAGTCGAACATAGCACTCTCTACGATGAGCGCGAATAATCCGACTAAACCTAATTGTAAAAGGAGTATTTCCGGCTTTTGAAATAACAGACGGAATCCATTCGGAGCTTTATCAGCCGCTTTGTCTGTTGTCTCAAGGCTCGGCTTCGGATGTTCGCATATAGGAAGCGTTGTTTCTTGCAGATATTTTCGTCCTGCCAATACTATGATAAGGATAATAGCGGCTATTAGCATATAATGCCAAACAGGAGAGGTGCCCGTCAGAATCATCACGAAGCCGATAAGTGCTCCGGTACAGGCTCCCAAGCTCCATCCTCCATGAAAAGTTGCCATGATTGTCTTACCATACAAACGCTCCACTTCGATCCCTTGCGTATTGAACGATATATCGCACAAGTTCCAGAACACTCCGAAACAAAAAAGCAGGAATCCCAGCAAATAGACTTCATGAGCCAATCCGACACAAAGTAAGGACATGGCATATCCCAAAATGCTGACCTGTACCATTGTGCGACTCCCTAATTTAGATACAAGATAACCCGCCAAAGGAATTGCTACAAACTTGCCGACTGGTATCATAAATAAAATCAGACCCCAATAAAATGCATAATTGGCAGCAAATACATCTTTGAAATCCGGGATACGGCTTGCCCAGCTTGCCATACAGAGTCCTTGGGCAAAGAAGAAAGTCAGGATGGCAAAACGTATTTTCTCTTTCGGATATGTAAATTGGTTGTTCATGAGTCATTCTTTTTATGGAGGCAAAGGTATTTATTTTTTGTGTTTTACCTTTCCTGCTATTACTCTTTTTTGTACTTTTGCAGCCGATTTAAAAATATCACATACATGAAGACAAGCGAATCTTTATTATCTATAGGTAAATTCATAGCCGAATATTCAGCCCATCTAATGGGAGCGGGGGTACATACCTCCCGTGTTGTACGCAATTCCAAACGTATCGGAGAAGCTTTTGGCTTAGATGTCAAACTGGGCGTATTTCATAAAAATATCATTCTTACTATCATCGATAAGGAGACAAACGAAGCCTGCAACGAGGTTATAGATATTCCTGCACATCCCATCAGTTTTGAGCATAACTCCGAACTAAGCGCTTTGAGTTGGGAAGCAGTAGACAAACAGTTATCGTTGGAAGAACTGAAAGAGAAATACAAAAAGATAGTCTCTGCTCCGATGATACATCCTCTGTTCGTTTTGATATTGGTAGGCTTTGCCAATGCGTCATTCTGCAAACTGTTTGGCGGTGACTTAATCTCAATGGGAATCGTTTTCTCCGCCACTATTACAGGATTATACCTGAAACAGCAGATGCAAAAGAAGAAAATGAATCATTATATTATATTCATTGTTTCGGCCTTCGTCGCGTCGCTCTGTGCTTCTACCGCCTTGATTTTCGACACAACTTCCGAAATCGCACTGGCAACCAGCGTTCTATATCTTGTACCCGGTGTTCCTTTGATTAATGGAGTGATTGATGTTGTCGAAGGATACGTTTTGACAGGATTTGCCCGTTTGACAGAAGCCTCTTTGCTGATTGTCAGCATTGCCATCGGCCTTTCCTTTACATTATTAATGGTAAAAAACAGTTTAATTTGATATGGTAGCACTTGATATTCTTTCTGATGGTTTCTTTGCAGCGATAGCAGGTATCGGATTTGGAGCAATTTCCGATCCTCCGTTGCGTGCATTTAAAATGATTGCAATATTGGCGGCATTGGGACATGCGTGCCGTTTCTGTCTGATGACTTACTTGGGTGTAGATATTGCTACGGCTTCTTTATTCGGTGGATTAGTAATCGGGTTCGGCAGTTTATGGCTCGGAAAGCGGGTATATTGCCCGATGACGGTGCTGTATATTCCTGCGTTGCTCCCGATGATTCCGGGAAAGTTTGCGTACAACATGGTATTCTCTCTTATTATGTGTTTGCAGACAGCGAATAAACCGGAACTGCATGATAAGTATATAAAGATGCAGGAGATGTTCTTCTCCAACACTTTGGTGGCAAGTACAGTAATTTTCATGCTTGCAGTCGGAGCTACATTCCCGATGTTCCTGTTCCCGCACAGAGCCTTTTCTTTAACAAGACATTAATTAAACTACTTTTATGGAGATTTTTTGGAGAACAATTGCGTATTATAATTCAGCCACCTGGCTTTTGCAGATTATTGTCATTCTGATCGGTATTGTGCTGACCGCATTGCTGATCAGCAAACCACGTCCGTGGGTGAAGATGGGAATGAAGATTTATATGATAGGTCTTTATTCGTGGATTTCCATTGTCTATTACTTTATCTACTGCGAAGAACGCAGCTATAACGGGGTGATGGCGATGTTCTGGGGAGTGATGGCTATTATCTGGATATGGGATGCGATTACCGGATATACGACTTTCGAACGTACACACAAATATGATCTGCTATCTTATGTGTTGCTGGCCATGCCTTTCATTTATCCTATGGTGTCGTTGGCACGCGGGCTATCTTTCCCGGAAATGACTTCTCCAGTGATGCCTTGTTCTGTAGTGGTATTTACCATCGGACTGCTGTTGCTGTTTGCACACAAGGTAAATATGTTTTTGGTATTGTTCCTTTGCCACTGGTCATTGATCGGATTATCCAAGACTTACTTCTTCCAGATACCGGAAGATTTCCTTTTGGCAAGTGCGACTATTCCGGGACTCTATCTCTTCTTCAGAGAATATTTCCTGAATAATCTGCACGCAGATACCAAGCCCAAAGCTAAATATATTAACTGGTTATTGATAACAGTCTGTATCGGGCTGGCTATATTGTTGACGACTACTATGTTTTTGGAATTAGTTCCGAAGAACTGATTGCCGCACTATTACACGTTATTAGTTTCATTGCTTGAAACCAACAGTTTCAAGCAATGAAACTTTTTTTTATCTGATAGCATAAAATATTCGGAGAGCATATTGCATCATATTATCCGGCAGCCAGCTCTTGCTTTTAGCAAACAGAACTTGCACCAACGGACCTACTTTAGTCCGGAAAGGAGGATTTTTACGCGCTACTATTTTACAGATTGCAGCACCCAGCTTGCGGGGATGGCATCCGTTACGCTCTTCTTTTTCAATAATCTTTAATGATCTCAGAAAACTGTCAGCATAATCTTCATTTTGTCCGGTCAGTTCAGAGATATTCCGGTTGTCGGTAAACCCGGTATTAAAATCTCCCGGCTGCACCAGGCAGACTTTAATATGAAACGGATGAACTTCCAGCGCCAAGGCCTCGCTGTATCCTTCTACTGCAAACTTGGATGCTGAATAAAATCCCTGATAGGGGATGCCCATCACTCCACCAATAGAGCTGATATTGATAATCTTTCCCCGACGTGCCTTGCGCATATAAGGGAGCACCGCTTTGCACATATTGACCACGCCAAAGAAATTTGTATTCATCTGCATGCTCACTTCTTCTTCGGTAGCCAACTCCAATGCTCCGCCAATTCCCATACCGGCATTATTAATCAGTACATCCATCCGTCCCTGCTCGGATATTATTTGTTCTACAGCCTGACGAACAGAAATACTATTCGTTACATCAACGACAAGCATTCGGACCTTACCTATATTCTCTGAAGGTTTCCGGCTCGTACCGTAAACGATATGACCTTGTTCTGATAACATTTGCGCAGTGATCTTTCCAAATCCGGAAGAAGCTCCGGTAATGAGTATGATTTGTGGTTGCATATTCTTTTATTTGCAGCAAAGATAAAGAGAATATCCGAAAATTCTGTTTTTGCCGAATAGTATTCTGATTAGACGGTTTCAGAAGCTTCCTCCTGCAAAACTTGGTTTTCTGCAAAAGATATCCTATCTTCGGGAAAAATAACGATATGAAAAGAATACTTATATTCAGCATAGTATGTCTGACTTCAATTATAGTGTCGCTGGGACAGTCAGTGGAAAGCACCATTCTTCCTCCTACGGGCTACACTCGTGAAGTATGCGATGAACATTCATTTGCCGCCTATCTGCGTCAACTCCCATTATTGCCCAAAGGGAGTAAGGTTTTACTTTACAACGGACAGGAGAAAAGGAATCAGGCAGCCGCATTCGCCGTAGTAGATATGGAAATAGGCAATCGCGATTTACAGCAATGTGCGGATGCAGTCATGCGCTTGCGGGCAGAATACCTATGGGCACAGAAAAGATACGGAGAAATCAAATTTAACTTTACCAATGGCTTTCCGGCAGAATATAAAAAATGGGCGGAAGGAAACCGTATCAAAGTAACTGGAAATAAGGTAGAATGGTATGCTGCAGGAGGCAAAGACTATTCATATAAGACTTTTCGTAAATACTTGAATATGGTATTTATGTATGCCGGCACTGCTTCTCTTTCAAAAGAGCTTCGTACGGTTCCTTATACTTCACTGCAAGCAGGAGATGTGTTTATCAAAGGAGGTTCACCGGGCCATGTCGTGATAGTAGTAGATGTGGCAATTCACCCGAAAACAAAAAAGAAAGTTTTTTTATTGGCGCAAAGTTATATGCCCGCCCAGCAAATACATATCCTCGTCAATCCTGCCAACCGAAATCTGTCACCTTGGTATGAACTGACAGATACAGACAGTGGCAGATTGTATACACCGGAGTGGACATTTGAAAAGAAAGAGCTGAAAAGGTTTTAGAAATTGCTTACCTGGCACCTTTCCTTCCGGGGTCCCCTCCTGTAGGTGGGAGGAGCATAAAGATACCTCTTCTCAACTATTTAGTATAACGGTCAACTCTTGCCGCCAATCAGCACCGTTTTCTGGTTGGAAGGTTTCGAAGCCAAGTTCTTTGCCTATGTGGATATTCGAACTTCCATCGTCAACGAAGAGCGTTTCGGAAGGTATGACATGACTGTCTTTTATCATAAAGTCGAATATTTCGGGAGCCGGTTTGGTATGTCCCAACTGGTAAGATAAATATAGTTTGTCGCAATAATCGTTCAGCGGTTTCCCTTCGGATGAAAACTCCGGACTGCATGCCCATGACATAACAAAAGGATTGGTATTACTCAAGAGATACACATGATATGATTTACGAAGTCCCAATATATAATCGAGCTTTCGCAAGTCCACTTCATTGAAAAAGCCTAACCACGCCTGTTTGGTTTCTTCCATCGTCAGTTCGCGACCGCACAGATCTCCCAATTGCTTCCGAAATTCATCGGCACTCAACTTTCCTTCTTCCAGTTCTTGGAAGATTCCGGTCTGATGGTATTTGTCCAAACGAGTATCGGCATCCGCCAATCCCAGTTTGATAAACGCCTGAACAGCTTTATCGCGATCAATGTCTACAATCACTCCGCCAAAATCAAATACAATGTTCTTAATCATGATATATACAATTTTTATTTGTTACAAAGATACGGCTAATCTTCTTAATAAACAGCCCGTCATCGCTTGATCTTTGTCAAAAAAAACATGAGGGCAATCTGCGATATGCATAATAATAGGAGGATAAATAATATAGTGACACTATCCTACCGTGATGGTGTAACTATGATCACAGTATAGTGTCACTATGAGAGGAGGATAGTGACACCATTTTTTGTATGGTTTATAGAGGTGTATGTATCATATTATTTTTTATATTTGCAAATCCAATCGTTTGTATACAAAGATAAAAGCAGAGTTATGAATAATCTTCGAATCTTATTATACGTGGTTGTCCTTTCACTGGCTGCATGCCATCCAGAAGGGACTAATGTAAAACAGGGATTAGACAAAGCCGCACAGCTAATGGGGCAGGATCCGGATACAGCATCTATTATTCTCGAAAATATCCAGATCAACCAGATGAACGAAGCACAGCTGGCAGAATATAATCTGTTGTGTACCCAGCTGAATGAAGATAAAAATATCGCCCATACGTCTGATAAGCAAATCCGTCAGGCAGTTTCATACTTTGACCAACACGGCAATGAACTTCAGAAATCAAAGGCTTATTTTTATCTGGCATGCGTAGAGAGTGATCTTGACCAGAAAAAGGAAGCGGAGACCCACTTCAAGGAAGCAATAAAGCTTGCTGCTCTTACAGAGAAGTACGATTATGTAGCCAAGGTGTGCAGACGTTGCAGCCTTTATTATCAGAAATATGGTCATTTCGACGAAGCATTGGAAATGGAAAGAAAAGCCTATGCCAGCCAGCTAATGCTGAACGATCAGACAGGCGATACGAAGATTATTCTTTCTTCTGCATTGGGAGTCTTTGGTGTGATGTCCTTGTTACTCGGGCTGCTCTGGAAGAAGAATAAGTTTGTATATTCTCAACTGACTACTTTTAAAGATGAAATGTTGCGAAAAGAGGCAGAGTCGGATAAACTGATGTTGCAATGTAACTATCTGGAAGAAAAATATCAGTCGCTTCAACAGCATATTTATGAAAGTTCTCCGGTAGTATCGAAAGTCCGGCAAATAAAAGAACGGTCTGTTTCCCCTTCCAAGGTTGTTTCTTTTTCAGAGAAAGACTGGAGTGAATTATTAAGACTACAGGAAGGAGTATATGGACTTGTTTCCAAATTGAAAGAGATAAGTCCTAAACTTACAGAAGAAGATTTGAGAGTATGTGCTTTCCTGCGCGAAGGTATCCAGCCTGCTTGCTTTGCAGATCTAATGAAACTGACTGTAGAAACTCTTACCCGAAGAATATCCAGAATAAAAACGGAGAAACTTATGCTTGTAAGTTCCAAAGAATCACTGGAAGACTACATCAAATCATTGTAGTCCGCATTTGTCCGGAATTACCTGACAAAAAGTTCTGTTTTTCAACACCTTATAGAAATGGGATGTCCGTATCCGTCCGGCTAAAAATGCCTGTTTTATATCACTGTTCTATAACTTTGCAAACAAAAAAGTTACAGAACTATGAACTACTTATTATTTAAAAGATGGAATGATTTCAGTGGTTGGCTTGTCTTCCTGATAGCAGCTTTCGTATACGGAATGACAATCGAACCTACTGCCAGTTTTTGGGATTGTCCTGAGTTTATTTCATGCGCCGAAAAGTTACAGGTCGGACATCCGCCTGGTGCACCTTTTTATATGCTGGTAGGTAATCTGTTTACACAGTTTGCCTCCGATCCCTCCCAGGTCTCACGTACAGTCAACTTTCTGAATGCACTGCTAAGTGCAGGATGTATCCTCTTTCTTTTTTGGAGTATCACTCGCCTGGTCAGATCTCTTCTGAAAGAAGAAAAAGAGAATCTGTCAGTAACCGACGTGATTATCATTCTCGGTTCCGGGTTGGTAGGAGCTTTGGCATATACTTTTAGTGATACTTTCTGGTTCAGCGCAGTAGAGGGAGAAGTATATGCTTTCTCTTCTTTTCTTACTGCCTTGGTTTTTTGGATGATTCTGCGCTGGCAGGATGAGTCGGACACCGTTTATAGTGACCGATGGATTATTCTGATTGCCTATATAATCGGACTCTCCATCGGAGTACATCTGCTCAATCTGCTTTGCATTCCGGCGATTGTACTGGTTTTCTATTATCAGAAATATCGAACGATTTCGCTTAAAGGAGCAATTGCGGCGATTGCTTTATCCGGTCTGCTTATTGTATTGATACTTTTTGTCTACATTCCCGGAATGGCGGATATTGGAGGATGGTTCGAACTACTCTTTGTCAACGCCTTGGGATTTCCTTTCCAAACAGGACTGATTGTCTTTCTGGCTATCACATTTTTCCTGCTCATAGCTGGTATCTATCGTTTCAAAAAACGATTAATCAATACAGCTTTATGGTGCATACTTATGCTTACCGTAGGTTATACCACCTATGCAGTGATATTGATTCGTGCCAATGCCAATACACCGCTCAATGAAAATGCTCCGGATAATATTTTCGCACTCAAAAGCTATTTGAACCGGGAGCAATACGAAAGCGCCCCTTTACTTTACGGCAAAACGTATGCCTCCGAACCGGAGTATGTGCCCGAAGGAGATTATTACAAGGTAAAAATGAAAACGGGTGGTGCTGTCTACAGACCGAATAGGGAAGAAGGGAAATATAAAGTGATTCGAAATAAAGAGGAAGTATGTTATACTCAAAATATGCTGTTTTCACGAATGTGGAATGATCGCATGGCTTCCTCCTACAAAAGCTGGTCGGGAGGAACGGACGGAGCTCCCACTCAAAAAGAGAATCTTACCTATTTCTTCACTTATCAGCTCAACTATATGTATTGGCGCTATTTTCTCTGGAATTTTGTCGGGCGTCAAAATGATATCCAGGGACATGGCGAACCGGAGCATGGAAACTGGATCACGGGGATTCCTCTGTTAGATAATCTAAGACTTGGTGACCAGCAACTTTTGCCCGAATCTTTGCGTCAGAATAAAGGGCATAACGTATTTTACGCTTTGCCGCTATTATTGGGATTAGTCGGGATTTACTGGCAGTGGATGCGGGGAAAGAAGGGAATGCAGCAGTTTAGCGTCGTGTTTTTCCTTTTCTTCATGACAGGTCTGGCTATTGTGCTATATTTGAACCAGACTCCCGGTCAGCCCCGTGAACGGGATTATGCATACGCAGGTTCATTCTATGCTTTTGCTATTTGGATAGGAATGGGAGCTGCCGGATTGTGTGACGCACTTCGAAAAAAGAAGTCATCAGTACTTCATGTCGGCCTGTTAATGTTTCTCTGCCTGCTGATTCCGGTTCAGATGGCTAGTCAGACATGGGATGATCATGACCGGAGTAACCGTTTCACCTGCCGTGATTTTGGAGCCAATTATCTGATGACACTCCCCGACAAAGGAAATCCTATCATTTTCAGTAATGGAGATAATGATACTTTTCCCTTGTGGTATAATCAAGACACGGAAGGAGTACGCAGGGATGCCCGCATCTGCAATTTGAGTTATGCGCAAACAGATTGGTATATTTATCAGCAGCAATGCCCGTTGTATGATGCACCCGGATTACCCATTACCTGGAGTAAAGACCAATATCAGGAAGGAAAAAACGAATATGTAGCCATCCGACCGGAACTGAAAAAACAGATAGAAGAGCTTTATCAGAAACATCCGGAAGAAGCCCGTGATAGTTTCGGCAATGATCCGTTTGAGGTAAAAAACATCTTGAAGTACTGGGCATTATCGGAGAAACAGGACTTCCACGTAATCCCTACCGATACGATCAGTATCAGCATTGATAAAGATGCAGTACTCCGATCAGGCATTATGCTTCCCGACTCCATCCGTCATCTGAAAGGTGAAGATCTGAAAAATGCGATACCGGATAAGATTTATATTTCTCTGAAAGATATGCGTATTCTAACCAAGGTAGATATGCTGATGCTGGAAATGCTTGCCAACTGCAATTGGGAACGCCCATTGTACATGGCAATATCCGTCGGTGAGGTCAGCAAGCTGAAGTTTGATCATTATTTCGTTCAGGAAGGATTAGCTTTCCGTTTCACGCCTTTTGATTATAAAAAATGGGGAAATGTCAAAGGAGATAATAACTATGCGATAGATGTAGAGAGATTGTATGAAAATGTAATGAACAGATATAAGTATGGCGGACTGGACACTCCCGGACTCTATCTGGATGAAACCACCCTGCGAACCTGCTATTATCACCGGAGGCTTTTCGCCCAACTGGCAAAGGAACTGATCAGGCAGGGCGACAATACCCGAGCAAGGAAAGTACTTGCCTATGCAGAACAAGCTGTTCCGGCGTACAATGTCCCTGAGACCTATGAAAGCGGGTCATTCGACATAGCCAAAGCCTATGCTGCCCTAGGAGAAAAGACGAAAGCAATGCCTCTGTTAAAGTATCTGACAGCCGAATCGGAAGATTATATCAACTGGGCATTCTCATTAGGAGACAACAGGATCAATATGGTTCAGAGAGACTGCCTGTATAAGTTTTGGCAATGGAATCAGTATAATGAACTTGTAAAAGAGATTGATGAAGAGGAATACAGGCTAAGTAATCAGCGCTTTGAGGAGAAATATGCTTTATTCTCTCAAATCGTGGGACTTAGAAACTAAAATCCGGAAATATAAACTTGAAAACAATAAAACTATCAGAAGTATGAGAAATGCATTGAGTAAAATAAATTATATTATTCTATCGATTGGTTCGATATTGATTATCACAGGATATGTATTAATGAGCGGCGAGGGGAGTACCCCTGCCGCATATAATCCTGATATCTTCAGCAGACTTCGTATATGTTTTGCACCCATTATTTGTTTACTCGGTTATTTGCTGAATGTGGTTGGCATTATTTATATTACAAAAAAGAATAATTAGCAGGGATACATCTTAAATATTTTCAAAAGAATGCGTTTTTAAGCCAAATAATTACTTCTTTTGTCCTCACTAATAAAAATGAAAGTCGGACAACATGAGTAATAACATTGACATAAAAACGCTTGAAGCCTTCCAGGATGGAAATCACAAGGCTTTTGAAACAGTTTTTATAGCCTATTACAATAAAACAAAGGCTTTCATCGACGGATATATAAAATCGGAATCGGATGCCGAAGAATTGACAGAAGACCTTTTTGTCAACCTTTGGATCAATCATGATTCAATTGATGCATCCAAGTCTTTTAGTTCTTATCTGCATACAATTGCCCGTAATTTGGCCATAAATTTCTTGAAACATAAGTATGTACATGACACTTATCTAAATAGTAGTCAGGAGATCGAATATAGTTCTACCTCCGAAGAAGATCTTATTGCTAAAGAGTTAGGCTTATTAATAGATGACATTGTCGGAAAAATGCCGGAACAGCGGAAAATGATCTATACATTAAGCCGTCAGGAAGGGTTGAGCAATGCTGAGATAGCAATACAGCTCAACACCACTAAAAGAAATGTCGAAAGTCAGTTAAGCCTCGCATTAAAGGAGATACGGAAAGCTATCTCGTGCTTTTTATTATCTTTTTTATAAAAACATCCACTTTTTCATTGAGCTTTTTGCCATCAGACTGTATATATAGTAAATACAGCAAAAATGGAAAAGAGTAATATTATCACCAGAATCATCAAAAAGTTCCTTTCCGGACGTTTTTCTGTTGAAACGGAGGAAAAGGTACAGCGATGGATTATGAAGGAAGAAAACGTGGAGGAGAAAGAAAAAGCCTCATTAGAGTATTGGAACGAACTGGATACGGAAGCCGATTCAAAAACATATAGTGCTTTAGAGCGGGTCAATTTAAGAACCGGATACAACAAAGAACATCTTGAAAATATTGTTTTATATCATAAGTTTGTCCGCATTGTAGCCGTCGTTATTCCCATATGCTTATTGGCAGGAGGATTGCTTTATTATATCCCTTCCGAAAACGAGCAGATAGAAATATCCACAGCCTATGGCGAACAAAAGCGCTTGGTTCTGCCAGATAGTTCCGAAGTATGGCTGAACGCTGGAAGTACAATTACCTATCCGAAAACTTTTACCAAAGAGAATCGTGTCGTGACCCTTGATGGTGAAGCCTATTTCTCAGTCAGAAAAGATGATGCAAAACCTTTCATAGTAGAAACATCGCAACTATCCGTCAAGGTACTTGGAACGAAGTTCAATGTAAAGGCATATGCTAATGATGCGAATATTACCACAACGTTGACTAGTGGAAAAGTGGAAGTGAGTACGCAATCCCGTCCTCCTCAAACTCTCAAGCCCAACGAACAACTCACCTATGATAAATCGACATCAGATATTGAGATATCGACAGTAGACACTGTTGACACGAACAGTTGGGTAAAAGGGAAAATAATCTTCACCAATGCTACTGCCGAAGAAATATTCAGAACGCTGGAACGACGTTATGATACTGTTATCGATCATTCTACCGATTTTTCTGCCTCTAGACGGTACACTGTCAAATTCCTGAAAGATGAGAATTTGGATGAAATGCTGAATATATTAGGAGATATAATCGGCTTTAGCTATCGGCAGAGTGGAAACAAAATAATAATAACCAAATAAAAAAATAGCCTATGAACAAAAAGAACCGGGAAGCAGCTTGAGACCCTCTTCCCAGTTCTGAAATGTCTATCCTCATTTAAACCGCGAAGTAAAAACGAAGTATCAACGTACAAATATAAAATAATGAATCGAATTAATGCGAATAAAAAGCCAGATAAGATGATCATTCTTTTGTTTTTTTCTATTCTGTCATTGACGGCAATTTCCCAAAATGCAGAAAAGAAAATTACAATTCAAAATAAAAATATCTCTTTAAAAGAAGCCTTTGAGCAAATAGAACTACAAACAGACTATAGCATAGCTTACGAACAGTCAAATCTGAACCTGAAAAAGAGGCAAGCATTATCGCTAAAGTCCGCAAGCATTGAGAAGGCACTAACACAAATATTGAAAGGTACCGGATACATATACAAAATAAAGGGATATCATATTATTATCTCTCTGCCGACACCAAAAACAGAAACAATCGACGAAAAGACACAAAAACTAACGCAAACCATAAGAGGAATCGTAGTCGATTCCAAAACTAATGCTCCAATAGAGTATGCCTCTGTCTATGTCTTAGAGGAACCTTCCTTGAATAGCTCTACAGATAGTCTGGGAAACTTCAGAATCAGCAATGTTCCTATTGGACGCTACAATATTCAAGCGTCTTTTACGGGATATCACATAAGCATAATCAGTGAGGTATCCGTAACTTCATCCAAAGAAGTATATGTAGAAATTCCGATGGACGAGAATATCCAATATCTGGCAGAAGTCCTCGTGAAGCCGGAAATAAAGAAAAACCGGACGATCAATCCTATGGCTATCACAGGCGGCCGTATGATCAGCATGGAAGAAGCCGGCAGATTTGCCAACGGCTTCGATGACCCTGCACGATTAAGTGCCGCTTTCGCAGGAGTAGCGGGAGACATCGGCACCAATGCCGTAGCCATTCGCGGAAACTCCCCGCAATTCACGCAATGGAGGCTGGAAGGAATTGAGATACCCAATCCGACTCATTTTGCCGATTTGTCGGGATTGGGCGGAGGTTTCCTGTCAGCTCTGAGTACACAGGTGATCGGAAATTCGGATTTTTACAACGGAGCTTTTCCCGCAGAATATAACAATGTATTATCGGGTGTTTTCGATATGCACCTGCGCAATGGAAATAATCAAAAGTACGAACACGCTTTTCAAGTCGGACTAATGGGTATCGATTTGTCATCAGAGGGACCAATCAGTAAAAAGCGAGGAAGTTCTTATCTCGTTAACTATCGTTTTTCGACTACATCACTGGCTACCGGCAATGACCTGAATCTTAAATATCAGGATTTAGCATTCAAGCTAAACTTTCCGACCTCCAAAGCCGGCACCTTTTCTATTTGGGGATTAGGATTGATTGACAGAAACAAAGCTCCAATAGAGGAGCGTTCCAAATGGGAAACTCTGGGAGACCGGCAATCGGGAGAAAACAGGCTCGAAAAAATGGCAGGAGGGCTGGCACACAAGTATGTGATAAATGAAAACACGTATGTCCGTTCTTCTCTGTCTGCCACTTATTCCAAAGATCATACAGTGGTAGATCAACTAGCAGATGACAAACTAATCAGAGTAGGAGATATCCGGAACAGCAGGTGGGACTTCGTTTTTAATTCTTATCTGAATACGAAGTTCAGTCCGAGACATACTAACAGAACGGGAGTTACGATTACAAACCTTCACTATGATCTTGATTATCAGGTCAGCCGTTATTTCGGATTAAACAGACCTATGGAACAGATTTCAAAAGGCAATGGCGAAAGCACAGTCTTTTCGGCCTATAGCAGTTCGGTTATCAATCTGAATAATAACTGGGTCACCAGCTTAGGAGTAACAGCCCAATATTTTACTTTGAACAATAACTTATCCATCGAACCGCGGGTTGCCCTAAAATGGAAAATAAATCCGAAACATTCTTTGGCGTTAGCCTATGGGTTGCATAGTCGCAGGGAAAAGCTGGATTATTATTTTGTAGAAAAGGTCGTCAACGGCAAGAACCAGTCAAACCGATATCTGGATTTTTCCCGGGCACATCATGTCGGGATGACATACGACTGGAATATCAATCAAAACCTGCATTTAAAGATAGAGCCTTATTTCCAATATTTACTTCGCATACCGGTTGAAAAGAACTCCTCCTTCTCGGTCATTAACCATGAGGAATTTTATTTGGACAGAATCTTGACCAACACTGGTCAAGGCAGAAATTATGGAATAGACATCACGCTGGAACAATATATGAAAAATGGCTTCTACTATATGATTACAGGTTCTTTGTTTAAATCGAAATATAGGGGAGGAGATAACGTTTGGCGTAATACAAGACTGGATAAGAACTATCTGCTGAACTTGCTTGCCGGAAAAGAGTGGATGGTCGGCAAACTTAAACAAAACGTACTGAGTCTCAACGGACGTTTATTCTTTCAGGGAGGGGAACGCTATACACCTGTAAACGAAGAAAGAAGTCAGGCAGAGCATGACATCGTTTTTGATGAAACGAAAGCATACAGCAAAAGATTCAATCCTTCCATAAACGGTGATGTTTCTGTCAGCTTCCGGATAAATAAGAAAAGAGTATCTCATGAGTTCTCATTGAAGATTCTGAATGTAGGTATGCGCACCGGAATGCACTTTTACCAATACAATGAAAAGACCTTTGAAATTGAAGAAAAAGAAGGAACAGGGTTAATTCCCAATATAAGTTATAAGATTTATTTCTAGACAAACTAAAATCCTAAATGTCTTAAAGTAATCATTATGCTCTGTCATTCAGACCTCCCGTTACCAAGGGAAATGTTCTGAATGACAGAAACTCTTATGTACAATGACTTTCGGTAATTATGATATAACAATCCAGAATTAAAAAAAATCCTAATCAGTAATATTGGTATAACTTTCTGTAATTTATATACTGCAAAAATCAATCACTCTGCTTAAATTTGCATCGGTTAAAAAGCATAAGATTCGATTCTGATGAAATTGAAAATAATTAAGATATAACTACTATAAATTGAAAATCTAATAAATTTATGTTGCGTACTATCAGACTTACAGCCGCAATCGTGTGTTTCACACTTATTACTCTGCTGTTCCTTGATTTCACAGGGACATTGCACACATGGTTCGGATGGCTGGCGAAAATTCAGTTTCTGCCGGCAGTATTAGCCTTGAACATAGGTGTCGTGCTATTCCTTATTGTGCTCACATTACTATTCGGGCGTATTTATTGTTCGGTCATTTGCCCGTTAGGAGTATTTCAGGATGCTGTTTCATGGTTCTCCGGCAAACAGAAAAAGAACCGCTTCCGTTATTCTCCGGCTTTAAAATGGCTGAGATATGGTGTATTGGCTGTATTCATCCTTGCCTTGGTTGCCGGACTGAATGCTTTTGTCGTTCTACTGGCACCTTACAGTGCATACGGCCGGATGGTTTCCAGTCTGCTGGCTCCGGTATGGCAATGGGGAAATAATCTCTTGGCATATTTTGCCGAACGGGCAGAAAGCTATGCTTTCTATGAAGTGGATGTCTGGATGAAAAGTCTTTCAACACTGATCATTGCTGTGATTACCCTTATTGTGCTTTTTGTTTTGGCATGGCGTAACGGACGTACTTATTGCAATACCATTTGTCCTGTTGGCACCGTATTGGGATTCATATCACGATACTCCATCTTCAAGCCTGTGATCGATACTTCCAAATGTAATAGCTGCGGATTGTGCGCACGTAATTGTAAAGCATCCTGTATTAATGCCAAAGCCCATGAAATTGATTATAGCCGTTGTGTCGCTTGTATGGATTGCCTGGGAAAATGTAAGCAAGGAGCTATTAAATATACCAGACGTGTTCAAAAGAAAGAAGGGGTTGATACGGAAACGGTTAAAATAAAATCCGTGACCTCGGAACAGATTGACAATGCCCGTCGTAGTTTTCTTTCGGCATCGACTATTTTCGCTACTTCTACCATGCTGAAAGCACAGGAGAAAAAGGTAGACGGAGGATTGGCAGCCATTGAAGACAAGAAGATTCCCAACCGGGAGAATCCGATTTATCCTCCCGGATCATTAAATGCACGCAACTTTGCCCAACATTGTACTGCCTGTCAGCTATGTGTCTCTGTTTGTCCTACTCAGGTATTACGCCCATCCGGTAATCTGGCAACTCTCATGCAGCCGGAAATGTCCTATGAGCGTGGTTATTGTCGTCCGGAGTGTGCCAAATGTGCGGAAGTATGCCCTACAGATGCCATTCATCTGACCAGCCTGGCAGAGAAATCCGCTATCCAAATCGGGCATGCTGTATGGATCAAGGAGAACTGCGTACCGCTGACTGATGGAATGGAATGCGGCAACTGTGCCCGCCATTGTCCGGCAGCCGCTATTCAGATGGTAGCTTCCGATCCCGAAATAGCGGACTCACCGAAGATTCCGGCAATCAATGTCGAACGGTGTATTGGTTGTGGTGCTTGCGAGAATCTTTGTCCATCCCGTCCTTTCAGTGCCATTTACGTGACCGGACATCAGATGCACAGAATTGTATGATTTAAATCAGAACAAGATTATGGAAGAAAAAAATAAGAAAGACATAAACAGAAGAGATTTTATCAAAATCGTAGGTATCAGTGCGGCTACATCGACAGCGATACTATACGGATGCTCGTCAAAAGGCACTTCTTCATCAAGCAGTGCATCGGCAGAAGGGGAAATTCCTACCGATAAAATGACTTACCGCACGTCTCCAACAACAGGCGACCGCGTGTCACTTTTAGGATACGGCTGTATGCGCTGGCCTCTCAAACCGGCTCCCGACGGTAAGGGTGAAGTGATCGATCAGGATGCAGTGAACGGATTAATCGATTACGCCATCGCTCATGGAGTAAACTATTTCGATACATCTCCGGCCTACGTGCAAGGTTTTTCTGAGAAATCCACAGGAATTGCGCTAAGCCGTTATCCACGTGATAAATACTTCATTGCTACCAAACTATCCAACTTCTCTCCGGATACATGGTCACGCGAAGCTTCCCTCAAAATGTATCATAAATCTTTTGCAGACCTTCAGGTGGACTATATCGATTATATGCTGCTTCATGGCATCGGTATGGGTGGAATGGACGCCCTTAAAGGACGATATCTGGATAATGGAATGCTTGACTTTTTGATAAAAGAACGTGAAGCAGGTCGCATCCGCAATCTCGGATTCTCCTATCATGGCGACATCGAAGTATATGATTATCTGCTTTCCCGACACGATGAGATAAAGTGGGATTTCGTACAAATACAGCTTAACTATGTGGACTGGAAGCATGCGAAAGAGACAAATGCCCGGAATACCGATGCCGAATATCTGTATGGTGAGCTACATAAAAGGGGGATTCCATCCATTATCATGGAACCGCTTTTGGGAGGTCGCTTGTCTAAACTGAATGACAATCTGGTGGCACGCCTCAAACAACGCCGTCCGGAAAGCAGCGTAGCTTCATGGGCTTTCCGCTTTGCCGGAACGTTCCCCGATATATTGACTGTATTAAGCGGTATGACATATATGGAACATTTGCAGGATAACCTGCGTACTTATTCTCCATTGGAACCGCTGACTGACGAAGAGATGGATTTTCTGGAAGACACGGCACAGTTAATGCTGAAGTATCCTACCATCCCTTGCAATGACTGCAAATATTGTATGCCATGTCCGTATGGTCTGGATATTCCGGCTGTCTTATTACATTATAACCGTTGTGTCAATGAAGGCAATGTTCCTAAAAACGGACAGGATGAGAATTATCTCAAAGCCCGCCGGGCATTTCTTGTAGGATATGACCGCAGTGTACCTAAACTCCGTCAGGCTAGTCATTGCATCGGATGTAATCAATGCGTACCTCACTGTCCTCAAAACATAGATATACCCAAAGAACTGCACCGGATTGACCAATTTGTAGAACAACTGAAACAAGGAACCTTATAATGGAAGAATTAATCAACTTATTACACTCGGGAGGATATTCCTGTGTGATTGCCAATGGAGACAACATACGTACCTTTACCCAACGTGGCGTAGCGGATTTATATGATTTGCTGACACAGGAACCGGATTTCCTGAAAGGAGCTTCGATAGCCGACAAAGTAGTAGGGAAGGGGGCTGCCGCCCTCATGATTTTGGGAGGTATCCGGGAACTTCATACAGACATCATCAGTTCGAAAGCGTTGGATTTATTACGAAGCTCGGATATAAAAGTCCATTTCGTACAAGAAGTACCTTTTATATGGAATCGTGATCACACAGGCTGGTGTCCGGTAGAAACGATGTGTAGCGAAGAAGAATCGGCAGAAGCCATATTGCCGCTGATTCGTGATTTCCTCGAAAAAATAAGAAGTGGTAAAAAGTTGCAGGAGAAATAAAAGCGCGAAACAGAATATGAAAACAAATACAGTTTGTTTGTTTTTGTTCGGCAGCCTGCTTTCCATTTCAGGAATGGCACAACCCGGAAAAGACAGCACACAAGTCAAAAGAAACTATACTATCGACGAAGTCGTAGTTACCGGAACACGGAACGAGACGGATATTCGTCACCTTCCCATGACTATTTCAGTAGTAGGAAGGCAACAAATAGAGAAAAGATATGAACCTTCACTTTTGCCGCTATTGACGGAACAGGTTCCCGGATTCTTTACTACCAGCCGTGGTATTATGGGATATGGTGTGTCCACAGGTGCGGCAGGTGGCATGAGTCTGCGTGGTATCGGAGGCAGTCCGACGGCAGGTTTATTGGTTTTGATCGATGGACATCCGCAATATATGGGATTGATGGGACATCCGATTGCGGATGCATATCAGTCTATGTTGACAGAGAAAGTGGAAGTCTTGCGCGGCCCTGCCTCTGTACTCTATGGCTCGAATGCAATGGGCGGAGTAATCAATATAGTCACCCGCAAACAGCAGGATGAGGGAGTAAGAACGAATATGCAGGTAGGGTATGGCTCATACAACACTTTGCAGACGGAATTTTCCAACCGTGTAAAGAAAGGACGTTTCAGCAGTATCGTTACCGGTTCTTACAATCGTACGGACGGACATCGTCCCGATATGGAGTTCGAACAATATGGAGGATACGCGAAGTTAGGATATGATTTCAGCTCTTCCTGGAAACTCTGGGGAGATGTAAATGTAACCCATTTCAATGCTTCCAATCCGGGAACGATACAAGTTCCACTTATCGACAATGATTCGCGTATTACACGTGGTATGACCTCGCTTGCCTTGGAAAACCATTATGAGAAGACATCAGGAGCTTTGAGCCTTTTCTATAATTGGGGACGGCATAAAATCAATGACGGATATAAAACAGGAGAACAACCACAAACATCACACTTTAATTCTAAAGACAAGATGCTCGGCATTTCCTGGTATCAGAGTGCTACGTTCTTCACAGGCAATCGTCTGACGGTAGGATTTGACTATCAGCACTTCGGAGGGGAATCATGGAACAAAGTCTTGGCTACCGGAGAGCGGAAACCGGGAGTAGACAAGCAAATGGATGAATTTGCAGGATATGTCGATTTCCGTCAGGATATAAATAGCTGGTTGTCATTGGATGCGGGTGTTCGTGTAGATCATCACTCTCATGTAGGTACTGAATGGATTCCACAAGGAGGACTGGCTTTTCATCTTCCCAAAAGTGCAGAACTTAAAGCGATGGTGAGCAAAGGATATCGCAACCCTACCATCCGGGAAATGTATATGTTTGCTCCTGCCAATCCGGAACTGAATCCGGAAAAACTGGTCAGTTATGAACTTTCCTATTCCCAACGGTTATTGGAAGATGCCTTATATTACGGACTTAACCTGTATTATATTAATGGTGACAATGTAATTATGAGCAACGGTTTGACGCCTCCGCTGAACGTCAATTCCGGAGAAATAGAAAACTGGGGAATTGAAGCGAATATCGGTTATCGGTTTAATTCTCATTGGAATGTGAATGCCAACTATAGCTGGTTGCACATGGAGAATCCGGTTCTCGCCGCTCCTGAACACAAATTGTATGTCGGAGCAGACTATACCGCAGGTCGCTGGACTGTATCGACAGGAATGCAATATATTAAGGGACTTTACACTTCTGTAATCGTTAATAATAAAGGCACCGAGCAACAGGATAGTTTTGTTTTATGGAATCTGCGAGGAAGTTATCGTGTTTGTAATTTTGCCAACATCTTTGTGAAAGGTGAAAACCTGTTGGCACAACGTTACGAAATAAATGCAGGGTATCCCATGCCCAAGGCAACATTCATGGGTGGTATTAATTTGAATTTCTAAAAGAATAAAGATATGGAAACAACAGTAAAACTCTATTCACTGAATTACAGTAATGTGAAGACCTATTTGGCAGCCTCGTTATTCATCGTTGGCAATATCCTTTTTCCCAGGCTCTTTCATCTCATTCCACTAGGTGGATTAACCTGGCTGCCTATTTATTTCTTCACTCTGATCGGTGCTTACAAATATGGCTGGAAGGTCGGTTTGCTAACTGCTATCTTGTCTCCAGTCATAAACTCTCTGCTCTTTGGTATGCCAGTGCCCGCAGTATTGCCTGCCATCCTATTGAAATCCGTATTATTAGCTATCGCCGCCGGATGGGCTGCGCAACGCTTCGGACGCATTTCTATCCCTGTATTAGCAGGAGTAGTCTTGTTTTATCAGATCATCGGAACATTGGGAGAGTGGATGTATATAGGAAATTTCTACAATGCTGTTCAGGACTTCCGCATCGGTATTCCCGGAATGTGCCTGCAAGTATTAGGAGGTTATTTGTTTATTAAATACTTGATACGCAAGTAATGTCTCTAATTAAAAAATAATAAGCTGCTTTTTCTGCAAAGAAAAAGCAGCTTATTATTTTATTCATCTGAATCATCTTCTATAATACCGGAAGAAGAAATACTATATTTCTTAGCATATTGACTCGGACTCATCTTATATTCTTTCTTGAATACTTCCCGGAAATATTTGGATTCTGAAAATCCACACATCTCCGAGATTTCAGTAATATTATACTCACCTTCTTTTAATAGTTGCGTAGCACGTTTCAGCCGGGTTGTTTTTATCAATTCCTGAGGAGATAGTCCTGTTATTGCTTTCAGTTTATAATAGAAACGTGTACGGCTCATATTATGCAAATCGTTGAGAACCTCAACAGAAAAGGCAGGATTATTGATGTTGTCTTCTATCGTTTTTTTCACAGCCGATAAAAATTGCCAGTCAAGGCTATTAGTACATTTCGCTAAAGGAGTCTTAACCTCTATATCTATTTCCAAATTCGCATATTTGCTGCGCAATAATGCCCGATTCGCCAATAAATTGGCAATACTGGCTTTCAGGATTCTTATGCTGAACGGTTTTACAATATATTCATCAGCACCAATATCCAAACCATCGAGAATATTCTGTTCTTCACCCAAAGCAGTAAGTAACAAGACAGGAATATGTGATGTTTCAATATCATTCTTAATAGTGGAACACAGTTCGTCACCCCGCATTTCCGGCATCATAATATCGGATAGAATAAGCTCCGGCCAGAATTCTTTTACAATGATCAATGCTTCCTTACCATTACCGCAAGCCTGTACATTATACATCGGTGATAATGAATTGACCAGATAAGCACGTAGTTCATCATTATCCTCGACAATAAGAATACGTTGCAGATTCTCATCGTTTGTCTTTTCCGCCGCTTCGGATATAACCGGAGCATCCAGTACAGCTTCCTGTCTGCCGGTTTTTTCCGGATCTATCAGGTTCGAGTGACGGAAATGCTTATTACCCTTCGGGAAAACAACAGTGATAGTAGTGCCTTGTTGCTCAACACTCTCTATATTTATCTTACCACTATGAAGGTGCACCAATTTATCAACCAGCTTTAATCCGATTCCACTACCAGTTATTTTTGCATTAATGGCATTTGTACCCCGAAAGTGCATCTTAAGCAGTTTATTCTGTTCGTTTGCCGGAATGCCTATTCCCGTATCTTTGACTTCCAGCTTCCATGAGTCTTTAGTCTCAGAAATAGATACGCTGACTATCCCATTTTCTGGAGTATATTTTAACGCATTGGAAATCAGATTTTTTAAGATAGAATCCATCTTATCTTTATCAAACCATACATTCAGATAATTAAAATCACTCTTATAAGTAAAATCAATATGCTTGATATTGGCATACGAACGAAAACTATTACATATCTCATTCATATACGTGTTCAGTTCATATTCTGAGATACGCAATTCGGAAGAATAAACATCGGCCCGTTCAAAGTTGATTAAATTAGTGCTCAACCGTAAAAGGGCATTCACATTTCTCAATGCCGTATTAATACGCTGCGAACCGATCTCTGTCAGTGTTTCTTCCTCAACAAACTCTTCCAAAGGAGCCTTTATCAGCGTAAGCGGAGTGCGGATGTCATGAGCTGTATTAATAAAGAAATGTGTTTTCTCATCCGATATCTTTTTCTGCTTTTTCAGAATCATTATCCGGAAAGCAATGCTGAAAACAAAGACGATCAGAAGCATATATATGGATATAGCCCAGCCATTTAGCCATACAGGTTGCGATATGATAATTCCAACTTGCCGTTCTTCGAAAACGATACTAGGTTCTTCCTTCGATATGGCACGTACATAAAGTTTATATTTGCCGGGACTTAAATTGGTAAAACGAATTAAACTATTGCCACTCAGTTGTACCCATTCATTATAAGAAGAGCCTTCCAACCTCCAATAATAAACTGAATGAGAAGGAAAATCATAGTTGATGGAAGAAACACGAAATGAAAAAGTATTCTCACCATATTTAAGTCTCAACACATCAGTCTTATCAATGTCTTTCTCTAAAGGAGAATCTTTTTCTCCCGGATAAATCGGTTGATAGGAAATATGAAAATCGCTGAATATCATTTTCGAATATTCATAATCCGGCAACTTTATACCTGCCGGAAATTCAACTGCCCCATCAACACTGCCAAAAACAAAATTATTATTCTTACGTAACGCACCGGAAGTTGCATTAAAACAAGCAGACATCATTCCCTGTTCGCGACTCCAGTTATGAAATGATCTCTTTTCTATAGAAAAGCTGGTAATTCCATTTTCCGTACTCATCATTATCTGTCCGTTCATTTCCGGAAGAATCGTATAAATACTGTTAGATACAAGTGCCGAATTATCAGCGTAATAGTGTTCAAAACTCATGTTTCCAGGATCATATATAAGTACTCCCGAGCCGTTTGTACCGATATACAGTAATCCGTCATTGGCCTGATAAAGAGTATTGATATATGTTGACTCCACAGGCATTAATATATACTGATATTCACCGGAATTCCGGTTAAGCAGAAAAAGTCCAGTAGCTGTCCCCACCCACATGAAATTAGTATCTTTTTCCTCAATCGCCGTAACAGTATTGACTCCGGGATACAACCGGACAGTATTTTTTCTAGGATCAATACATTTTAGATTGTAATACCCTCCCGACCATATATATCCTTTTGAATCTTTAATCATATCCCTGATATACTTATCCGGACGTATGTTGACAGAGCTAAGAAGAAAAGGCGAAAAGTACTCTACAGACAATGTTTTCTTGTTAATCTTATAAATACCCGACGTATATCCTCCTGCCCAGATAACACCCGGAGAAACTTCGCATAAAGTAATGAAAATATGGTTCTTATCTTTCAGCTGCTTATCATAAGAACTCAGAAAAGAATGCCATTGACCGGTTTTTGAATCCTGGAAACTTATCCCATTACTGGTTCCAAACCATAAATCTCCTTCACTATCTTCAATAACCGCATGTACCTGATCATTGACGATAGACTGCTTATTACCGATAGAATGCTTTATCCAACGATAATTCTTATAACGGAAATCGACTACTGTGATTCCTGCCGGGTAATTAGCAAGCCAGATTCTTTTTTCTTCATCAATATAAATATCGGTAATATTATTTCCATTCATCTCATTATAACTTTCGTAGTTTGCCACAATGAACGGAGAGGTATTACAAGTATTTACATCAATTTTGTGTACTCCCATTCCTTCCGTAGCAACCAGTAGTTCCTTTTGATTCAACGGTCTGATATGAGTAATACTCACATCACCCAACTTCGTATCTGATTTGATAATTTGATGAGCAGACATATCATAGGCAAAAGTACCATCACTAAAAGTTCCTACAAAAAGTCTGTGAAGCTGAGGATGGAAATAGAGACTGTTAATTTGCGTATAGACATGATCAAGCATATCTAAAGGAATGACTTTCAAAGCTTCGTTTTCAAACTGAGTATACCGGACCCCCATTTCTGTTGCTATAAAGAAATGAGTGTCATCAGCCTGTTCTACTACCGTAATATTATCTTCCAACAAATTAGGAAGCCGCATAACCTGAGTAGTCTTAGTATTATACAACAAAATAGAATCTTTGCCGCATAACCATAAATTGTTGTTACGGTCCAAATAACCGTAACTGATGGCATCAGTGACTTTCGGTGACTTATAGACCATTGTAAAACGATCATACTTTTCTTCATACTGGAAAATACGTCCTTTTTTTCCAATGACCCATATCCCGCCTTCTTTATCAGCATATAGCCATCCGAGATGTATTTCGGAACTCAATTGTTTGTTTTCTTCGATAAGTTTATAGTGCTTTATATCCTTACCGTTATATCGGTCCATACCCTCATTAGTAAGAAACCACATATATCCTTGGTGATCCTTCTGAATATTGTATATTCTCCGATTGCTCAAACCATCCTCTACTCCAATATGTTTGTATGTTTGTCCATATGCCATTAACGGCAGTAATAATAAAAATAGTATAATATTCCTCATATAAATAGTTGTATTTAAAGTAGTACTATGGTCTATCTCCAAATAATAGTTAACAAAATAAATAAAAAAGGACGAGATAATCAAGTAAGGCAGTTATATACGACTCCACACCTAGCCGAGTGCGATAACTTTTAGTTATAAAAAAAGCTCTTTCTAGTTGGTGTTAACTAGAAAGAGCCTGTTTCTTTGTTTGATATAAATTTGGATATTCAGATCAAACCTTTATCTTTGCAAATAAGAGATACATGTTTATCATATTACTATGTAGATAATTAGAAAGGGTCTACATAGGTAGGCTTTAAACTACAAATTTAAATCTTGCAATTATGTCAAAACATGTATGCAACAAAGAAAAGACCGTTGAGGTTGAAGGATATATTGCCATTAGAGAAAATCAAGTGGTAATTGTCAAACCTTACAAACGCTGTCCTCCTACTAATAAGAAGTAGACTTTGTTGGGAGCTGTATCTACCGGATACAGCTCTTCTTATTTGATTTCAAAGATACTAAATAGTATTCAATTTACAAACATAATATCTGCTAATAATGCTTAATCACTTCCACTTCTGTTTCATATTCTTTTGGATTTAGTTATTGATAATGCGTTATTTTTATCTCTGTAGATTAATTTTTTCCTAGATAAACTACATAATACTTTCTCGTAGTTTTTCTTACTCATGCCCAATTCTTTACATTGTATTCCATTATAAGTTGTTATTTTCCCATGAAATCTTTCTGCCTTTCCAAGTAAAAATGAATAAACGACTAAATCATTACCCTTCAATCCGGTTTCCATTTCTAATTTAAAATATGCGCTATCTTTAATTTCAGGGAATATACATAAATTATTATTGCAATCTAAGATTTTGAATTGTATTAAATAACGTAATCTAGATTTTACCGTATTTATAGATAATGATAAATCTTTTGATATTCGATAGGGTGATATTTCACACAAAGCCAAATGATTATATTCTTCAAAATATTCCATTAGTGCTTCTTGGTTAAAATTACCTTCATAATCGAAGACACTTTCGATTTCTGATATTGATTTATAAACTAGATAAGAGTAGATAATCTTATCATTAATTTCCGGCAGATTATTATTACCAAAAAGGCAAGTATAAAATACAGCATTCATCGCAACTAAATTTGCGCAACTATTATACAAAGCGACAGGGGAAAGTAGTTGCGGACTCTTTCGACAGGTAGCTACTCCATGTCTACCCCTGTTCACTTTGCAAATATACTGATTGCTTTTGGTTAAGCAAAATTTTATCGTCAATTTAGTAGTAGTCATATATCAATTTAGTAGTATAGTATACTATCATTTTAGTAGTATATACTACGTCAATTTAGTAGTACCAATACTAAATAATATACTAAATATATTAAAATTAAATCTTCTTAAAGTCATTTTCACGAAAAAGACATATTGAGGTTGATGTTATTTCATCTTTTTATTTATCTCGCGTAGATTGTTTGAAATGTTGCATAATACTTTCAAGACTCCCCATGTAGTAACTGATGAAATCATAATAACCAAAGTGGAAATTAGTAGCGAATATCCTATCTCCCTATAATAGTCACATATTTTAAGCCCTAAGACAAATAAAATAACGGATACTATAATTCCTACAATCAGAGATGCTTGGGCAATAAGACTTAAAATAGCCTCTGCTCTCCTCGTTATGTCTTCCTTATCTACTACTTCTTGTTTGTGGGGCTTATACAATTCATCACAGCACTTTGGGCAATACAAAATGTTATCATTAGAAAGATCACATCCACATTTAAGACATTTCTTACTCATAACTTTGCGTTTTATTGGTTAATACTAAATAATAAAGTTTCGATTTAGTTAGCAATAACCATACGCTAGTATATGAAAAGACGCAGATAATTGCTCTACGCCTCTTGGCTCACCACAAGCCATACACACCGAGCAAGAAATCTGCGCCTATGCGGATTCCTCAACGTGTGTAATATATAACTCGTTCATTCTTTGAGGTGGTGATTCAGAGGCGATTGAGCTATATTAACATTAAAAGCGTACCACCTATTCGATGATACGCTGCAAATATAAGAATAACTTCATAAAGTTCAAACGCTTAATCCTTCTTCTTTTTTTGTTTTGGTATTTTTGTAGACATAGAAACTACGTCTTTTGTATCTACCCTTTTCTCCGGATAAGGAAAGTTCTTTAGCATTTCACCCACCCTTTTCATGGCTTCATGAAATTCCTCCTCAGAGATTTTTCCTTCTTTCATCTCTAAATACGCTTCTGCTATACTATTAAACTTCTTCTTTCCCATAATTAAGCAATGTTTCGCAAAAGTAAATCAAATCTTTGAGAATCGCCATAATTTCTAGTATTAAAACGAAAGACAAACTCATCAACGTACTTTTGCATATGTTTTTTGCTTACTCTAATATATGTTCCTTTTACGATCCTCTTGAAAAAAGACCAAGCATTTTCAATTCCATTTGTACTAACTTGGATTATTTCTCCGTCATCGGTAACATAAGTAGCACCGTAGAAATGCTTGCCATGATCTACTGACCTCTGTTCATACTTCTTTCCTAATCCTTTATAGCTCCATCCATCTGTATAAACAACACTACCTTTTTCCACATTCTTCTTAATGATCGAAACTAATGTTCTAGCTTGTGTATTAGGAACTACCACTGCCATAATGTTTCCACCTCTTTCTCGAATACCAAATACTGGAACTTTATCTTTGTAGCTACGCCCTTGACATCTAGGAACTTTCTTGTCTTTATGACGATTTCCGTTTCTTCCACCTACAAATGTTTCGTCTATCTCAACTTCACCGGATAACTTTGAATTATTTGCATTTGCTTTTTTTGCAAACTCTCTTATCTTCATTAGCATATACCAAGCCGTCTTTTGAGTTATTTCCAAGATACGAGCTAATTGACATGAAGAAACGCCACCTTTATCAGCTTGGAACAGAAACATTGCAAGTAACCATTTTGTCATCGGAAGTTTGGTGTTTGCTAATGGAGTTCCGGTTTTAACATCAAAGTATCGTCCGGTACTCTTGCATTTATATTTGCCATTTTTGCACTTATAAACTTTAGACGTCGGATCGAATGGTGAAACTACACCGTTACTCCATCTCATTTTCTCAAAGTATTTAATGGCACTTTCTTCACTTGAAAGAGCTTTTGAGAATACTGTGTATAAACTTTCGCCTTTCATAATGTCAATGTTTTAATTACCTAAATATACTAAAAGTCAATGATATATGCAAGTATATTGCAATATATTTTCCAAAAATAAGTCTGTAAGGATGCTAAAGAACATCCTTACAGAACATACGCATCCATTACCGTTTATAAACTATAAGCAGTACATTTGCAGGAAGTATTAACCCTTAAACACACAAGAAATGAACAAAGAACAAATGCTAAAATTTAGAACGAAATTAGGGAATAGTCAATGTCCAATTTGCAATGTACCTTTATTAAAATGCTATAGTATTGTAAGCCGTGATACGATTACTGAACAGGAAGAGATATGTTATAGTCAAATAGATACATCTAAAGACTTTATTGATATAAAGTGTGAACATTGCGGATACATGATGTCGTTTAACACAGAACTATTGCTTAAATAAGTGGTCAGAACTTGTAATGGTCACTCCTGTTCTTTCCGGTGCATCAAGAGGAAATCCTGCATCTGTTGAGTATCCCCATTTAAGGATTCGTTCAGATGCAGATTTCATCTCTTCTACTATTTCTTCATCTGATTTTCCCCAACAGATCAAATTCTCTCTTGCAATTCTAAGAGTAGTTAATCTGTTTTGCGCTGATAATTCATTTACTAGTCTTTCTAAAAGTTCTTCTTTCTTTTCCATAATTCTAAATTTTAATTGTTAATAAAAAAGCCCGGCTTCTGCCGAGCTATAACTTTTTGTTATGACCTAACGAGCTAGTGTCGGGTCGTATATAAGTGCCTCAAGTAAAATGTTCAACAAAACTTTTTTATTTCCATAGTTAATTATTCGTTGGTTGAAATATTATACTTTTGAGCGATATCAGTTTAAAATATGCAACTAAAATACTACTTTCAGCTGAGTTTCTTTTTATATACCCATGCACTTAATATAAAATAGATAACTGCCTGAATCCATAAAGTAATATATTCGGGTCGGATATCAGCCATACTTGCTCCCATTGAGTTCAACTTCACAAAGGCGAGTGTAGCAGGTGCTGCCGGAAAAATATAATGAGCAGCTTTCCAATACCAAGGCATCAGCTCCATCGGATAGGAAACACCGGAAAGAAAAATCAGTCCTACCGAGAAAAAGGCAATCATAAGCAATGGTGCTTCCGAATCAGTGAAATATCGGGAGGCTGCCAGCCCCAGAAAAGATGTCGCCAGCAAGTAGGGGATCATCATCAATACAATATACAATCCGTTTCCAATATTGGGAATACTAAAGAAATGAGGAAGCAACCCTAATAGAAAGAATGAAAAAACAGCATACAAACTACAGTAAACAAACGTTTTCCCTGATACAATACGTATAGCGACTGCCCAGCTTTTTCCGAAGGGAGTATAAGCAAGGATGCCTTTTGTCATATGCTCTTCTCCGGTCACCATACCAATGACCATCAGTAATGTCTGAAAAATGATAATGACCATAACGGCCGGAATCAGATAAGATCCATATCCTTCCGTATAGTTATAGAGTGCGGTTCCCGCTATATTTACAGGCTGTGCCATAGCTACCGCCAATAATCCCTGGGGAGGCAGAAAGACTGCTCCATCCGGACGATATTTGTCATTGATAGCCAGCATCACACGTGAAGAAGCTCCTTGTAAGGCTTCAAAATAGAGAAAAGCATCGGTAGTGGCATACAGAGAAAACACGGCTTCATCTCCACGAAATACCCGTTCCTCAAAATCATGAGGGAGATATAAAATACCTTGTACTTTTCCAGCTTTCATCCATTCCTTAGCTTCGTGATAATCCATAGCCTGATCATAAATTTCCGCTTGAGGCGTAGCATCCAGCCAGCGGATGAAGTTACGGCTCAACTCGCTATGTGAATTATCGACTACGGCAACCGGGACATCCGTCACAATATTGGGGGCATACATATAATTATAGAGCAATCCGTACACGAAGATTCCACCCATCAATACCAGTAATACAGCATAGCTGGTACTGATAGCCAGATATTCACGTCGGATGATGAACGATAACTGTTGTAACTTATTTAATTTTTTCATATTTATGACTTTCTATGGCACGTTTCAGATGAGGAAGTAACACTAAAGCCAGCAGCGGAAAGATACATAGTATCACAGCCGATGGCCAAAGGTGAATAAAACCACTCCCCCCGTAGAGCATATTTTGCATCATTTCCGTGAAATGCCGGACAGGGAAAAGATAGGAAGCATCTCGTACCAAAGGATACATATTGGGCACCGGAAAAGTGACACCGGACAAAGTAGCTCCCAAAGAGCCGACCATGGAAACAATACTTATGATCAGAGAGATAGCCGGAAATAGTGAAAACAGGAATAATCCCAATGCCTGTGTTGCCACGACAAAAAGCGCTGTCAGCATATTCATCAATAACCAGCTTCCTTGAAAAGGAATATGCAGAATGCCGAACATCACATAATTTGCCAGCCATCCTATCAGAATAAAGATAATGGTGTAGGGGAGTAGTTTTCCTAAAACAGCCGTTACCATATTTCCTTTGGCAACAAACAGCCATTCATCGGCAGTGCGAAATTTAATCTCAATTCCGACTGCATATACAGTAATGAGTAAAATCAATACCTGAAACAAGACGAAGAAAAACGGTTGGCTCAGATAAACCGAATAATCCAGACTCGGATTGTATATAGGGTGATTGCTGGCTTGTACGGGCAACAGGAATGTAGTGATCTTGTCTTGTTCCACTCCGAGAGCGACAGCTTGCATCACAATGGGAGAGAGCGACACAGGAGCCAGCGACGTTTCGAAAGCAGCCATCAATTCGCCACCTACCGAAAGCAACGCATAATGATAATAATAGGAGAGAGTCGCATTCTTTCCCGAAATAGCATCTTGCTCAAATTTGGGAGGAATGGAGAGATAACCATAAATTTCCTTCTTCTGTACGGCCTTTCGGGCAGCTTCCTCATTCACAAAATGCCTTGTCACTTTAAATGTTGGCACAGCAGATATATTTCGGGTGATTGCCCGTGAAGAGGCAGTATTGTCCTGATCGACAATACCGATGGGAATGTTTTCCATCTGCCCGTTGCCGAAGATTGTTGCCATGAAGAAAAGGGTAAATAGCGGCAGGATGATACACACACACAGATAAAGGCGTCGTGAAGTCATCCGTCGCCACTCCCTGAGCAGCACGGAACGAAAAGGAGAATATGTTTGTGATGAACTCATTCTATCATTCATTTAATGTCAGTAATACGGACATACCGGGGCGCAGGTCATCCACTTTCTGAGTGGGACGGGCATGAATCTCGAAGGTTCGTAAGTCATAACTTCCGGTCTGCTTCGTTGATTTCCAAGTAGCAAAACTTCCTAACGGACTGATATAATAGATTTTAAACTCAATACCTTTTTTATCGATGGCAGGTACATCCGCAACAAAGGTGCCCTCCATCTTAAATTGTGGCATCAAATCCTCACGCACATTGAGAACTACATGAATATCGTCCATGACAACCAAGTTCATAATAGGAGTTCCCGGCGCAACCAATTCCCCACGTTTAGGAAAGATGGTAGCTATCTGACCGTTTTCGGGTGCTGTCAGCCGGGCATCGACCAATAGTGCCGAAACTTCTTCCACCGTACTTCTGGCAGCATTCACCATACTGGCGGCAGATTCTTTATCTTCTTTCTGTGCACCGTCTACCGCCATCTGATATTGTTCATAGGCTGCCCGTTCGGCTGCAACAGCAGCTTTATACATAGCTTCCACTTCATCTTTCCGCTGGGAAGTGACAACACTGTCTTTATATAAGGTAAGAATACGGTTATAAGTTGTTTTAGCCAGTGTAAGATCACTTTTTGTTTTGTTCCATAGTTGCAGCGCGGTAGCAACAATCTGTCGGCGGGTACCGGCATCTATTTTCTTGTTCTGCTGCACGGCTACTTGCTCCAATGCATTCACCTGCTGATACTTGGCATGTATTTCGGGGCTGTTGATCACAACAAGAGTATCTCCTTGACGTACCCAGTCACCTTCCTGAACCAAAAAGGTATCGATACGTCCGGGAAGTTTCCCGCTAATACGGATTTCTGTCGCTTCTGCCTGCCCTTGCAGGACGAGCGGTTGTTTGTGCATCAATATTATTCCCAGAGCAGTAAAAATACCGACTGCCAGCATAATAATGACGAATGCCCATGAAAGGGTTCTACTAGTTGGTTTCATTGTTTGTTACGGTTTAGGTTGATAGTTTACAAATTGTTCCGGTGTGCCGCAGAGTGAAAGAAGATTCATCAATGCCACATCATATTCATAATATGCTGCCAGACGAGCCACTTTTACGTTGGCAAGCATAGTTTCAGCATCAATCACTTCGGTAGAAGTTGCCATCCCTTCAGTAAAGGATTTCTTTCGGATACGTACCAGTTCTTCACTCAGTTCGATGGTCGCATTCAGCGCTTTTACGTTATCCTGAGCTTTCTCCAATTGTGTATAGAGTTTATCCACTCCGACAGCAAGATCATCGCGTGCTTTCATCTTCCCTAAAGCCAACGTTTGCTGGGTTAGCTTTGATTGCCGGATCTTCTTTTCCCGATCCAGTCCGTCAAAGAGATTCCATGTAAAACCGATTCCCACCATGGTACGCGGCAGTAAATTGCTTTGAATGCCATGCGAATAGAGGGTCTGTTTTCCAAAAAGGGCTATATTCGGCAAGTATCCGCTTTGGGCAATCCGTACTTCCTGCTTGGCGATATGTTCTTGCAGCTGCAGTTGATTAAGCATATAGTTTCCACTATTGACCGACATATCAAAAAGCATTTTGGGTGGTAACGAATCATTCATGAAAAGGGGAGAAGTAGGAACGATATTCTCATCCGTATCTTTTTTATTCAACAAAACTTTCAAGGCACTTTGCACCACTGTTTCTTCCTTTCGTGCAGCTTCCAATGCCCGTTTTGCTTCATCCATATTCACTTGGGCAAACAGTCGTCCTGCTTTGTCTATCATTCCGGCAGCTTCCAGTTTCAAAGCATTTTCATAATGCTTTTGCAGACCTTTATAAGTTTCTTCACGTACCGCTACGACCTGTTGCGCCAGTCGCAGACCATAATAACTTTCTGCCAACAGGTTTTGCTGGCTTGCAGCAGTCTGTGCACGATTCTCTCGCGCCAGATCCACCATTGTCCGACCAATATTTGTTGCACGAAATCTTTTTCCTCCGGAAAAGAGCACCCATTCTGCTGACAGATCAACAGTCGTCAAGTTTCTCGGAGTTAGTGGAAAGACAAGAGTATTGGCTCCTATTTTATCCAGAATAGCTGAGATTATCTGGTCATCCGGAATAATGGAATGTACAAAGTCTTTTGCCGGATCAGTAAACTGAGACAGTGGCTGCTTCACTTCTATCTTCTCGGACATATGCACAAATGCACCTGTAGACTGCAAGGTAGGATACCAAAAAGCATTGAGCTTGTCACGTTCTGCCTTGGCAATCTCTATCCCTTTATCAGCTATCTTCAAACTCTGATTTCCCTGATTAAGCAGGTGCAACGATTCTTCGAAACTTAGCGGTGTCTGTGCATTTGTCCGAATGACGAAAAAACACAAAGCCCATAGTACAAAAAGTATCTTATTTTTTTTCATGCTGGTTAGGTTAAATCTAAAATTGAGACTTTCTAACAGATGAGAGGACGGGTTTGTTCACTTTAACAAACAGAGAAAGAATCTTAAAAAAATGTTCTATATTTAAGATTACACAAAGAATAGCCCCATACATATTTCATCAAACAGCAGAAATTATGCATAAAAACGCGTAATAACATACAGAATTTCAATATATTTTTGCATATATATTATCGGATTATACAGAAAAAGAACGTTATTTGAGCTATTTCCTTTTAAAGGAACGACTCCTTGGTTTTAAACCAACGGGACATTGGTCGTTGAGGAACGTTCTGCTCCCTTAAAAGGAATGAATAAAACACAAGTGAAACAGATTATTTGTTCCGGATACAACTAATATCTCAATCATTTTAATCTTTCAGATTGAATCAGTTAGTAAGCATACAATTAACTTATCGTTAGCATAAACTGATAAAATCGCACATATTGACAAGAAGTAAATCCAATAATATTAAGTTCTGAAAATATCTGATTAGAAATCCAGAGGATTTTATCGAATCATTTTATTTCTATCTGTATATTTTAAATTATACAGCAATCGAATATACGATTTTTCATATCCGATTCTTTTTTTCATCTGGAATAGAAATTATAATATAGATTTTCCTCTACTAAAATTTGAAGAAATTTATTTGAGATATAAAAATTATGTTTACCTTTGCATCACCATTTCATAAGGCTTTTATGAAAGATACAAGTAATGCGGTAGTAGCTCAGTTGGTAGAGCATTAGCTTCCCAAGCTAAGGGTCACGAGTTCGAGTCTCGCTTACCGCTCCACTGAAAAAACAGGTAGTCAGACAATGACTATCTGTTTTTATATTTTTACAAGAGTTCTTTTAACTCATTTTCTTGATATTTTATGTATCAGATAAATACCATAAAATCCCAGTAAAGCAGAAATGAATATTAGGAATAGTAGTCCAATAACAATAAATTTCTTCATCTGAGTGAAATCCATAGATATACTCTTCCATGACACCAAGTAAAGTGACTATAATAGTAACTATAAATGGATAAATCAGTCACATAAGGCGATATAAAGAAAATAATGCGAGAAGAATAGGGCAGTTCGTTCCTTTTTCGTATTTTTGCACCCTGTTTTAACATCCAAGAAAACTTAAATAGAAAAATATAATGGCAAAAGAACTGAAAGACCTCACCAAACGTAGCGAAAACTACTCACAGTGGTACAACGATTTGGTGGTAAAAGCTGATTTGGCAGAACAGTCTGCCGTACGCGGATGTATGGTGATTAAGCCTTACGGATACGCAATTTGGGAAAAGATGCAACGTCAACTAGACGATATGTTCAAGGAAACAGGACACGTGAATGCTTATTTCCCATTATTAATTCCAAAATCATTCCTGAGCCGCGAAGCAGAACACGTAGAAGGTTTCGCTAAAGAATGTGCCGTAGTGACTCATTACCGTTTGAAAAATGCAGAAGACGGCTCCGGCGTAGTAGTAGACCCTGCTGCCAAATTGGAAGAGGAACTGATTATTCGCCCTACATCAGAAACAATCATCTGGAATACATATAAAAACTGGATTCAGTCTTATCGTGACCTGCCTATTCTTTGTAATCAGTGGGCAAACGTTTTCCGTTGGGAAATGCGTACCCGTCTTTTCCTGCGTACTGCCGAATTCCTGTGGCAGGAAGGACACACCGCTCATGCCACACGCGAAGAAGCAGAGGAAGAAGCGATCAGAATGCTGAATGTATACGGCGAATTTGCTGAGAAATACATGGCTGTTCCGGTAGTGAAAGGTGTAAAATCCGCTAACGAACGTTTTGCCGGTGCACTTGATACCTATACCATCGAAGCTATGATGCAGGATGGAAAAGCATTGCAAAGCGGTACATCTCATTTCCTTGGACAGAACTTTGCCAAGGCATTTGATGTTCAGTTTGTGAATAAGGAAAATAAGATGGAATATGTATGGGCAACTTCATGGGGTGTTTCTACCCGTTTGATGGGTGCTCTGATTATGACTCATTCCGATGATAACGGTCTGGTATTACCTCCACATCTGGCTCCGATTCAGGTAGTAATCGTTCCTATCTATAAGAACGACGAGCAACTGAAACAAATCGACGCGAAAGTGGAAGGCATTGTTGCCAAACTGAAAGCACTGGGCATTTCTGTGAAATATGACAATGCGGACAACAAACGTCCGGGCTTCAAATTCGCAGATTATGAATTGAAAGGTGTCCCTGTTCGTCTGGTGATGGGAGGACGTGACCTCGAAAACAATACAATGGAAGTAATGCGCCGCGATACACTGGAAAAAGAAACTGTGACTTGCGATGGCATCGAAACATATGTTCAGAAACTGCTCGAAGAAATTCAAGCAAATATCTACAAAAAAGCATTGGATTACCGCAATTCTAAAATCACGACAGTAGATACTTACGAAGAATTTAAAGAGAAAATCGAAGAAGGCGGCTTTATCCTAGCTCATTGGGACGGAACAACCGAGACTGAAGAAAAGATTAAAGAGGATACAAAAGCAACGATTCGTTGTATCCCATTCGATTCGTACGTTGAAGGTGATAAAGAACCGGGAAAATGTATGGTAACGGGCAAACCTTCTGCCTGCCGCGTCGTTTTTGCACGTTCTTATTAAAAATATCTATTTCAATAGTAAAAGAGTCAGATTTTTAAAATTGAGAATCTGACTCTTTTTTTATCCATTTCAGTTTTATTTCAGAAATATCTCTTTTCTTTGTAGACAGTAATAAAGAAAGGAGAAGATTTTATGAAGATATTAATTGTAGAAGATGAACCCTCTTTAAGAGAATTGATCCAACGTTCGCTGGAAAAAGAACGTTATGTCGTAGAAACGGCCGGAGACTTCAACAGTGCATTATACAAAATAGAAGATTACGACTATGATTGTGTCTTACTGGATATTATGCTGCCGGACGGGAGCGGTCTTGACCTTCTCGAACGTTTGAAAGCTCTCCACAAACGGGAAAATGTGATTATTATCTCTGCCAAAGATTCGCTGGAAGACAAAGTACTGGGACTGGAATTAGGAGCTGACGATTATTTGCCGAAACCATTTCATCTGGCAGAATTAAATGCACGGATCAAAAGTGTGATCCGTCGGAATCAACATGATGGAGAAATCTATATCCGTCAGGGAAATGTAAAGATAGAACCCGATAAATACCGGGTGTTTGTCAACGAACAGGAGCTGGAACTGAACAGAAAAGAATATGATATCCTGCTTTATTTCATAAATCGTCCCGGCCGTCTGGTCAATAAAAACACACTGGCAGAATCGGTATGGGGAGACCACATCGATCAAGTGGATAACTTTGACTTCATTTATGCACAAATCAAAAATCTTCGCAAAAAATTGAAGGATGCAAAAGCAAATATTGAAATCAAGGCCGTTTATGGATTCGGCTATAAACTGATTGTAGAATAATCGAAACCAGAAAGGATCATCCATGAAACTTATATATTATATCATTTTTCGCATCACCCTCGCCCTGACTCTTATCCTGACTGTCTGGGCAGTCTTTTTCTATGTTACGATGATTGACGAAGTCAACGATGAAGTGGATGATTCACTGGAAGACTATTCGGAAACAATCATTATCCGCGCATTGGCAGGAGAGGAGCTTCCCTCCAAAAATAATGGTTCCAATAATCAATATTATCTGAAAGAAATAACCAAAGAATATGCAAAGAGCCGGGAAGATATCCAATATAAAGACTCCATGGTATACATTGTAGAAAAAGAGGAAACAGAACCGGCACGTATTCTGACCACTATCTTTAAAGATGACGAAGACCGTTATTACGAATTGACCGTATCCACTCCCAGCATCGAAAAAGATGATTTGAAAAGTGCGATTCAAGTCTGGATTATTTTCCTGTATGTAGCTCTGTTACTTTGTATCATCATCATATCCGTATGGGTATTTTATCGTAATATGCGACCGCTGTATATACTACTTCATTGGTTGGACAGCTATCAGACCGGAAAGAAAAACAAACCTCTGAAAAACGATACACGGATCACGGAATTCCGCAAACTGAATGATGCGGCCACCCGTTACGTAGAGCGGACAGAACAAATGTTCGAACAGCAGAAGCAGTTCATTGGAAACGCCTCACATGAAATTCAGACACCGCTTGCCATCTGCCGCAATCGGTTGGAAATGCTGATGGAAGACGATTCTTTGTCCGAGAAACAGCTTGAAGAGTTGATGAAAACCCATCAGACACTGAAATATATCACCAAACTAAACAAATCCCTGTTGCTGCTATCAAAAATAGATAACGGCCAGTTCACCGACACCAAAGAGGTAGACTTAAACGTACTCCTCAGGCAATACCTGGAAGACTATAAAGAAGTCTACAGCTACAAGAACATAGAAGTAAGTATAACAGAACAGGCTAATTTCCATATAACCATGAACGAATCTCTGGCTATTGCTTTACTAACAAACCTGTTAAAGAACGCGTTTGTACATAACGTAGACGAAGGACATATCCGGATTATCATAACCAAACATAGCATCACCTTCCGAAATTCCGGAGAGAAGCAACCACTGGATGAGACTCACATCTTTGAACGTTTCTATCAAGGACACAAAAAAGAAGGATCTACTGGATTAGGACTGGCAATAACCGATTCCATCTGCCGTCTGCAACAGTTGAACTTGCGATATTACTTCGAACAAGGAGAACATTGTTTCGAAATCTCCAACAAGAACTAGAAGTAAAACAATTAATAAAACATCTGCCATCCAGAGCAAGACAATGTGCTGGATGGCAGAATTAATAGGGTACTACCTAAGATTACACCTTATGACAATACCTGATTTGGACTCCGCATATATGATTATCGGGATCGGATTTCCCTTCTCATAAACATAATATATGAGATTGCAAAACAGATAACAGTCGCTGCAATCAGCCCCGTGAGCTGTGGCCAAACAACAAGCAGACTCTGTCCCAACGGCAGCGGACTCGGAATAGCCCCTTGTACCTGTTCCATCGTAAGCGGTCCGATACTTCTGACGGAAGGCATCAGCAGCGTTGTAGTAGCTTCATTAAACAATTCACTGGGTGCCAGACGCATTAATCCAAGAATAAATTTCTGATAACTGATAATCTGATAAGGAGACGCCATCTGCGACGGACTTAATCCCTTTGCCACTAAATTGACAATCATCGTATAGAATACGCTGAAAAACAGCCAAACGGCTACGGAAGCCAGCGCAGAAGTAGCAGCCTGACGGAAACGGAGTGAGAATAAGATGGCCAGGTTCAACCAAAAGGCTACATAAAAGATACTCGTTATAAGAAAGAAAACGATTCTCCAGAATTCTTCAGCCGTAGGAGGAATGCCAATGGCAATCAATCCGAATCCCATCACCAAAAAGCCCAGTACAAACAGCATAATACCTATCACGATCAAAGCAGCCACAAACTTCGCATTAATGATACAATCACGATGAATGGGCTGAGACAGCATACGGCTCAATGTCCCCTTATTCTGCTCCGAATTGACAGCATCGAATCCTAAAGCAATTCCCAACAAAGGACCTAAAAAGTTAATAAACAGCACAAAAGAGGGGAGAGTCCCGTCCGAAGCTGTAAATAACTTCAAGAAGAGGAACGAACTGTCCGGATCATCCGGTTTGATAGCCGCACCGATATTAGTAAGCGCCGTGTATAGCGATCCCATACAAGTAAGTGCTATGATACCGATCAGAATAAGAAAACGCCAGCTTTTGACATGATCGGATATTTCCTTATGTACGATAACCCAAAAAGGATGATTGACTTTACTCATGCCCTTCGCCTCCTTCCTCAAAATAATGGTTATAAATATCAGACAATTCCTGTTTCTTTTCTTTCAGCTCTGCCATATCAATCAGAGCAAGTATTTTGCCGTTACTGAACAATCCTACTCTGTCACATACTTTCTGTGCCTGGTCCAGATGGTGGGAAGAAAACAAAACCGTCAGCCCTTCCTCTTTGCTCAGCCAGCGAATCAGTTCAATAAACTCCTGAACACCCGCAGGGTCAATTCCCGAAGTCGGCTCATCTAGAATAATGATTTCGGGATTCTTAATAAGCACATCGGCCAGACCAAGACGTTGTCTCATACCGCGGGAATACTTTCCGGTTTTCTTTTTCAGCTGATCTTCAAGCCCTACGCGCTTCATCAGCTCCAGTGCTTTTACTTTCGCCTCCTTGTCAGGGATACCGTTCAGCCGTGCCGTATACATCAGATTTTCCAGACCTGTCATGTCATCATAGAATCCCACATCTTCGGGCAGATAGCCGATTTTCCTTTTCACTTCAATAGGATGAGTGGTAGAATTAATTCCACAAATCTCGACAATTCCCGATGTGGGCTCCGTTAATCCCATCATCATCAAAATAGTAGTTGACTTTCCGGCACCGTTCGGACCCAGCAAACCGAAGATTTCTCCTTTCCGGATACTCAGGCGAATATGATCTACAGCAGTAAATTTACCGTATTGTTTGGTTAATTCGGTAAGTACGATCACTTGTTCGCCCATAATTTACCTCCTTCCATATTTACGGAACAGATAGTAGACAACACCGATAGTAGCCAGAATAATCAGAACACCTACCCATCCCCAAATCATCGGAGTCTTTACGGCAATTCTGAATTGCGCATCTGCATTCACTTCCGGAGTTTTGGCCATCATCGTAGTTACATAATCACCCGGAAGCGCTTTCTTAGATGCTTTCAAGATGGCTACAACAGTAGCCGTTTCTCCGGCTTTCAGCATTTCTATCTTTGACGGTTCGAAAGCTACATCCCAGTCAACCGGCTTGTTGGCAGACAGTTGGATATCTTTCAATAAAGAAGAACCTGTATTTTTAATTTCCAGTTCGATTCGTTTGGTATCACCGGCAGTCACGTCAGAACTTAATAATCCTCTCGGGGTGGTCAGTTCCATCTGATAAGAACCGGTGACAACTACTTCCAGTTCCAGTTCAGCCGAAGTATTGCCTGTAGCGGCACGTACGGGAATTTTATAACTGCCAGCTTCCACATTGGCAGGAGGAGTGATGTCTATACTTACATTCTGGCTGCTGTTGGCTTCTACTTGTGCGGAAGTTGCCTGCTTATAATTAGGTTTGAAAATAACATTCCAGCCTCTGGGTGCTTTAGCCATCAACGCATACAGTTGCTGATCGGCAGTCTGATTCTTTAGTGTGGCATTAAAGGTGAAAGTTGATTTGGAATTTCCCTGCATATTGGGCTGGTCGGTGGTAAACTCCGTCTGATAAGTACCTTGTTGTGCCACAACGACATTCAGAGGGAGTTGCGCTTCTCCGGCAGACACTACAAAATGATAGCTGCCTCTGCTTACTTTTAAAGGAACATCTACCTTTAGATTAAAAGTTTTCTTTTCTTTAGGGAGTACGGCCAACTGACTGAGATTCCAACCACCGGATTTCATTTCATGTTTCCAGCTGCTTGATAGGCCACTGACGGAAAGATTGGCATTCACCAACTTGTCTGTGTTGTTAATCAGGTCGATGCTGTAGTCAATAGACGCCCCCGGTGAAACGGAGATTTTTGTGTAAGGTGTGTACAAGATCACGCTTTTAGGTATAGAATCGTTAGCGTGTGTGTTACTCATGGGAAGTATTCCCAGCAAAACAGTTAATAATAAAAAACAATTTGTTCTCATAGTCATACGAAAGTTCTTATGGTTGATTTAATATGAATATTGTCAAATTTGTGCCTGCAAAAATAAGCGATGAATTTATTAGTTGCTGTTAAAAGAAACAAAAGAATACAATAAGAAAGATTTCCTTTGTTTTTTTCAGATTTTGCCCAAAATTCCCAAATCTTTTCAGATTCTCCTCTCATCTTTGCATTATAAATTAAATGATAACAGTAAAACCAATTAAAAAAACAATGATTATGAAAAAGTTAGTATTCTTATTAGTATGCTTGTTCACTTTACAGACAGTAGCACGTGCAGATGACGATAAACCTATCCAGGTGACTCAAATGCCACAATTAGCACAACAGTTCATCAAACAGCATTTCTCTGACAGCAAAGTGGCACTGGCAAAAATGGAAAGTGACTTCCTTTACAAAAGCTATGAAGTGATTTTCACGAATGGTAATAAAGTGGAATTTGACAAGAAGGGAAACTGGGAGGAAGTAGATTGCAAGCACACCTCCGTACCTGTTGCCATTATTCCTGCCGCCATTCAGAAATATGTAACAACTAATTATCCGGATGCAAAAGTGCTGAAGATAGAACGTGATAAGAAAGATTACGAAGTAAAGCTATCCAACCGTACAGAACTGAAATTTGACCTGAAGTTTAATCTGATTGATATTGATAATTAACTTTCTTAAAATCTACGACAACAATGAAACTCAGAATTTATACACTACTGATAGCATTCTGTGCAGCATGGAGCCTGCACAGCTGCGACAACGATGACGATGAATCAATTGCTGTTCCTACCCCATTGCAAGAAGCATTCTCGACCAGGTATCCTAACGTCAAGAACGTAAAGTGGGAAACAAAGGCAGGATATTATGTAGCGGACTTCTATGATGGATATGAGGCATCCGCATGGTTCACAACGGATGGCAACTGGCATATGACTGAAACGGATATCCCGTACACCGCATTGCCCGATCCGGTAAAGAGTGCATTCGAAGCAAGTGACTATAAGACATGGAAAAGAGACGATGTGGATAAACTCGAGCGGCAAGGCATCGAAACAGTCTACGTCATTGAGGTGGAAAACCAAAATCAGGAAGTCGATCTGTATTATTCTGCCGACGGAGTGCTGATTAAAAGCATTGCAGACACAGACGATCATGAAAACGAGCACCTTCCGACCACTCAACTGCCCGCCGTCATGAAGACTTTCATTGATGGGAAATATGCAGGAGCAAGAATCGTGGAAGTAGACGTGGAAGATGATAAAAACGACTGGGATTTCGGATTTACGGAAGTAGATATCATCCATTTCGACAGTGGCCTGAACCGCAACGTTTCCAAAGAAGTCCTGTTTGATAAAGGCAGAGAGTGGTATTCTACCTCATGGGAGGTACGGAGAAACGAACTGCCCACAGCAGTGACCAATGCCATCAGCACCGAGTATGCAGGATATCAGATGGATGATGCCGAATACTTTGAGATGGCAACAGAAACATCCTATTATCAGATTGAACTGGAAGGAAATAATTCTCCGGATATAGATATTAAAGTAACCGCAGACGGTACGATTCTCAAATAAAATAAAATAGTGACACTATCGGTTATGGTATAGTGTCACTATTTATTTTTATTCCTGTGCTCGCTTTCTCTTTAGCTCCGACTTAGCTTTATCATCGGCAATGCTGTCTGTTTGCTGCTGTTGCACCTTTTCGGCTTCTTCACGTTTCCGCTTGCTGCGCAGTTTCCATTTATTCCAGAAGAAAAGGTCACTCCATTTATTGAAATCCTTCTTATACATGATACCGACTCCCTGCGTAGTAAGGTTTGTCTTTGTGTAGTAACGGTCATTTGTTTCATTATAAGCCTTCAGACGAATATCTCCCGAGCGGTTGATCAGCCATTCAGCTTCGAAGTCGCCTATAAAGTTGGTATTCGCCATCGGATTGTCCCGATAGCCGAAATTACCATTAACCAACAGGCGGTTGTTCAGCAACTGACCGGACAGGATACCTTCTACTTCCATATCCGTCCATCCTTTATCACCCGTGCTCAGATTGGTACCGATATTCCAGTTATTAGTCTCAAAAACCTGAGATAAGGCATTATTCAACTGACCGGACAGAGTAGAAGAGAGTACCGATGACATCACGTTCGAGTTCTGATTGTTCCGTGCAGCATCTTCCGTATAGAACTTACCGATACCCAGCAGATAAAGAATCTGCATATTCATCTGCTCTTCCGTACTGATATAATTGCGCACCAACGTCTGAATTTCATCTCTTTCATTCGGAAGCTCGATACCCAGCTTAATGGTCGGCCGCAGTAAAATCCCACTCAGATTCATGATACAGTTTACCCGTACATTAGTCTGCTGGGCAATGGAGGAAACATCCGGATTCAAGTCGTTCAGTGAAGCGGAGTTTACCGTGTATGATGCCTGAATATCCATATTCGCATCCAAAGGAGCGCCGTTGAAAGTAATCGTACTTCCATCTTTGATGATAAAATCCTTGCGAATCACTTCCTGCAAACTGAACTTATATATTCCCTGACTGATCCGGTAATTACCAAACATCTTCACATCCCCTTTATTATAAAACTCCGTGCGTATGTTTCCTGTTCCCTTCGCACTGATGTAGTCTCCGGCTATAGGGTCCATAATAATTTTCATGGTGGCATCGGGTGTAGCATCTACTAGAATATTCAAACGAATATCTGTCTGATGCTCTTCTTCGTCCGCCTGACGCTTCTGTTGCATCTGCTCAAAATAGGAATTTACCCGAATGGAATCCTGAATGTTTCGACGGGGCGTTTTATCTACAAACTTTATAAACTGGGTGCTGGCAGCCGACGCCACATTTCCGTTGATATAGGTGAATACCGTATTCCGGTTGGTCGTCATGGCGAGATTTACGTCCAGTCCCTGTATCGCATTCCCTGCAAGCAACGCATTTCCCGTAGCATATACCGTTCCAAAGAATGGCATATCCGTCGATTCCTTCGTATTCATCAAGAGCATATTATTAGCCTGTATCTCAAAACGGTAATTTATATTCTTGAAATGCTGGAAACGCAGATACCCGTTCAAGGTTCCCGAATGCCCTTCCATATCGGCAATATGCATATTATTGAATTTCAATCCGGTAGGAGCCAAATGAATCGTATCTCTAACGGCAAAGTGGGTATTCAGAATATCAAACTTCATGGAAGCATCCGTCATAACAGCCCCATCTAGATTCAATCCCTTGAACTTTCCGTAAAAATGTACTTTTCCCGTTCCCCGTCCTTTTATATCCTGTGCTATTGATTTCATATAAAATTCGAGGAACTTCAAGTTCAGTTCATGGGCATCGATATTCAGATCGAGTCCGCTTTCCGGTTTCAACGGGTAGATCATACCGATGACTCGCGATGGTGACGGTGATATATCCTGAATGGAAGCATCCAGATAGATTCCTCTTTTCTCATTATCCCAGGCGCCATATACGTTCAAATCACCTAAACGGCCCTGATTGAGCGAGAAGTTCTTGACGAAGAGGCGGGTATTCATCACAGGTTTCTTGAACACGCTGCTGGCATATGCTGTTCCCGTAGCATCTCCTTCAAAGTTTACGTCATCGGATATGTTTGCAATATCAAATACGTATCCCATATTAATGTCTTTCAGGTCCACTTTTACGGTATCTGCCGGATTGTCGGAAAGCCGCCCATTGATACGCACATAACGGTCATGATGGCTGAAATAGAAATTATTCACATCCACCTTGCCCGAGTCCACCACTACCTGCGAAGGATGTATCTGCCAAAGTGTATCATTCAAGATAACGTCTGTCTGTTTCACATCCACCATCGCTTTCAGCAAAGGCTTTTCACCTGCTGTACGCAGGAATTGTGCAACAGCCGCCAACTTTCCGCTATAAGTTGCTATGGCATTATTTCCCCAGTTCAGAGTCGTGCTGACTTTATCTTCTTTGGCCTGTGCTTCCAGAGAAAGATTCACGGCTCCATTCTTTTTCAGACTGGTCAGCCGCACCTTCGCACTGATATGGTCCGAAGGATTCTCGCACAAGATCATACCCGACTCGATAAAGTTGTTTTTATATTGCAGGCGGGGGAAGTAGCCTTCCACACGTAGCCGCTGCAAGGCATCATTAAAATACCCTTTCAACGTAGAATGTGTATATACAGTCAACGGAACATCAAATATCGTAGATAAAATGTCCGTATTATATATATGTACATCAAACGCAAAATTATTGTTCGTCTCTATCGGTTTCTTCGGAGGCAATATCAAAGACGGCACATACCGACGCATGATATTGAAAATACTTGCCGGTAAAGTATGGTACTGGAATTTTCCCGCTATGTTTGCCGTCAGAAATTCAGAAGTCAGTTTAAGCTGATTTTCATTATCCTGCCGGGTAGCCCGTACATTCATGTTCTTCATGAAATATTCCTTGTCCGGTGCCCTGAACTCCAGACTGTCCACATTGATTTCTCCAATCATCTCGTCAATGGAACCTCCGGTAAAATTAGCTTTTACCTTCAGAGAGAACTCCGCATCCTGGTAATCAGGTGTAAGATTTAAATCATTAGGACGGAACTTGTCGACAACGGCAAGGAAATTGAAAGTAGGAACCTTGGATGTCACATTCACATCTCCGTTCAGATAAATAGACCCATTCGGATCATCCAGCGCTATCTTTCCGTTAAATCCGCCTTGCTTGTATTCACCGTCCAGCGTAATATTCTCATATTTATATCTGCTATATTCCACAGATGCGATCAATCCCTTCAACTCTACAGCAGGAAGCTGTTTTTCGATATGCCGTCCATGTACATCAAGATTAAAGGTGATTTCCCCAAATTTCTCATTATTCAATAACTTGCCCAGTTCAAACTCTTCTGTTTTGACAGCACCGGAATAAGCAAACAGCCCCTTAGCCTTATCGGAACTTAACTTTAAGTCGGTTTTTACATTACCAAGCCCGGTACGAAGCTGTCCGTAAGTAACTAGATCGGTGAAGTATCCGGAAATCTCTCCACGGAAATCAATATCCCCCAAACGTTCCAGAAGGGGAGGTACACCATTGTAATTGCTGCTCAGATTACGCACCAAAAAACCGACACCACGATTGTTGGCGGAAAGTTCGGAAAGCTTCCCGTACACATACGCATCCTGCGGACTCGATAGTTCCTGAAGCGATACATCCCCCGATAGCCGGAACTGGCGGTCGTCGGCCGTAATCTCCAGATGAGAGCAGGTAAGCTGGTCGACCGTTCCTTTTACCTGCATATCCAGCGTTATCGGTTCCTTGAAATGCGCCAATACAGGAACAAAAGGGGAAATATCTTTCAGAGTAATCTGCGAGGGTAACGTACGGAAAGAAAAGTGGACCTTCTCCGAGAACTGATCAAAAGCCTTCAGACTGTCATACACCAAATGAATAGTATCCATCTTCAGTGAAGTTTCGGGCAGCTCAATGGCAAAATTCTCTATATTAGTCCGTTTATCATTGGCAACCAATTTCAGACTCATCTTCTTTAAAGAGAATCCGGAAGCCTTTTCATCGAAGCTCAGACGCTTGATACCAAGATTCAAAGAATCCCTGTTCATCGCCTTCAATGAAATATTGGCTATAATATTCTGAAGCTGGACATGCTTGGCATTAAACTTTCCGGGAGTCTTTTCCTCTGACAATACATGATAAGCCATCCTTCCCCGACGAATCAAAACGGAATTGATACGCAAATCCAGCGAACTTTCCTTTTTTACAGTGTCCTTGGAAGCAAAAGCATCCAATACGAACTTAAAATTCGGAGGAGAGTCGGGAGTCTCTTTATTCAGATTGATGGTAAAGCCGAATAACTGGACACTGCTAATGGAAATCTTTCCCTTAAAGAAAGGAAGGATATCAAACTTAGCCGATAAGCGGGTTACTTTGAGCATTTCCTTGCCGCTCTGGTCGTCAAGCAGCACATCATCAATGATAATACGGTTTAATAGACCGATATTTATTTTGCCGATAGTCAGGCGTGTATTCAGCACCTCGGACAATTCCTTGGCGATAAACACACTCATTGCTCGCTGAACATTTGGAATATTCAGCAAAACAATAGTTCCGATATATACTCCCAGTACAATACCAACTACCCAGCGTACAGTCTTTTTCAGCGTTCTGATAAGCGATAACTTTTATTTAGCGAACAAAAATATAAAATAGTTCGTTATGAATCGTAGTTTTATCATTACTTTTGCACCGTTTAATAGTTTAAAAACATATGAGTGCAATAATATTAGGAATTGAATCCTCCTGTGATGATACGTCGGCAGCCGTAATCAAGGATGGTTATCTGCTGTCAAATGTGGTATCAAGTCAAGCCGTACACGAAGCATACGGCGGAGTAGTACCCGAATTAGCTTCACGGGCACATCAACAAAATATCGTTCCTGTGGTACACGAAGCACTGAAACGGGCAGGGGTTACCAAAGAAGAACTGAGCGCGGTAGCTTTCACACGTGGACCGGGATTGATGGGATCTTTACTTGTAGGCGTCTCTTTCGCCAAAGGATTCGCACGTTCACTCGGTATTCCTTTGATAGATGTTAATCATCTGACAGGGCATGTCTTAGCTCATTTTATTAAAGCAGAAGGAGAAGAAAATATCCAACCGAAATTCCCGTTCCTTTGCCTGTTGGTATCCGGAGGAAACTCACAGATTATATTGGTAAAAGCCTATAATGATATGGAAATTCTCGGTCAGACGATTGATGACGCTGCCGGAGAAGCAATCGATAAATGTTCTAAAGTGATGGGTCTCGGATATCCGGGCGGACCGATCATTGACAAACTGGCACGTCAAGGCAATCCGAAAGCGTATACTTTCAGCAAACCGCATATTCCGGGGCTGGACTACAGTTTCAGCGGACTGAAAACTTCTTTCCTATACTCCTTGCGTGACTGGATGAAAGACGATCCCGATTTCATCGAGCATCATAAAGTGGATTTGGCCGCCTCTCTGGAAGCAACTGTTGTAGACATTCTGATGGACAAACTGCGGAAAGCTGCCAAAGAATATAAAATAAAAGAAGTAGCCGTAGCCGGAGGAGTCTCTGCCAATAACGGATTGCGTAACTCTTTCCGAGAACACGCTGAAAAGTATGGCTGGAATATTTTTATTCCTAAATTCAGCTATACGACCGACAATGCAGCCATGATTGCCATTACCGGATACTTCAAGTATCTGGATAAAGACTTCTGCTCCATTGATCTTCCGGCTTATTCCCGTGTCACATTATAAAACAGTTTTTTACCGTCATCGTCACTTTATATAATAAACTATTGTCATAGAATAATTTAAGTAGTGACGATTAAAGTGACGGCAATAACAATAGTGACGGCAAACGCCGAAAAAATGTCACCGACCCAATAGGCGGTGGCATAAAGAAGCCTTGCTGAAAACAAAATGCACCTATATATAATAGGGAGACAAAGGAGGATTAATGATATAAGAAGCCTTCATTAAGAATCTTTGTTTATAGCATTCCTTCGTTCCACGTGCGTAAGCCATCCAGTTCACATACGTGATCCATTCGGCTCACGCACATGAACCGAATGGATCACGTATATGGAACGAAAAAATGAAGTAAACCTAATGACTTAACACAGCGTATATACCTTATTAATATAAGTAGCATATTCTATTAACTAACGCAGGAAAAAGATGTTTGCTGAAATTATTACCATTGGTGACGAGCTGCTGATAGGGCAGGTAGTCGATACAAATTCTGCCTGGATGGGGCAGGAATTAAATAAGATAGGTATCGAAGTTCTACGCATTGTTTCGATCCGTGATCGGGAAGAAGAGATCATGGAAGCAGTAAATAATGCGATGAAAAGGGTGAATATCGTTCTGGTAACCGGAGGACTCGGTCCCACAAAAGACGATATCACCAAACAAACTCTCTGTAAATACTTCCATACCGAACTGATATTCAGCGAAGAAGTATTTGAGAACGTAAAGCGGGTGCTTGCCGGGAAAATACCGATGAATGCGCTGAATAAGAGTCAGGCAATGGTTCCCAAAGATTGCACGGTCATCAACAATCCGGTAGGAAGCGCTTCTGTCAGCTGGTTTGAGAAAGACAATAAAGTGCTCGTATCCATGCCGGGTGTTCCGCAGGAAATGACTGCCGTTATGACTGAGTCCGTATTGCCCAAGCTACGTGAGAAGTTTCAAACGGATGTAATCATGCACCGGACCTTTCTAGTACAACATTACCCCGAATCCATACTCGCTGAGAAGCTGGAACCGTGGGAGACAGCCTTGCCGGAAAGCATCAAATTGGCATATCTGCCCAAACTTGGAATCATCCGCCTGCGGCTAACCGGACGGGGACAGAACAAGATAGAAGTGGAAAGCGCACTGAACGACGAGCAGGCTAAGCTGGAAGCGATACTGGGCGATGATATTTTCAGCGAAGAAGATATCCCACTGGAGGTAATCGTAGGCGAACTGCTGAAAAAGAAGAATTTAACCGTTTCCACCGCAGAAAGTTGCACCGGAGGAAGTATTGCGGCACGTCTGACGTCCATTGCCGGAAGTTCGGAATACTTTAATGGAGGAATAGTGGCATATTCTAACGAAGTGAAGATGAATCTGCTCCATGTTTCACCGGAAACACTGGAAGTGTATGGCGCTGTCAGTGAGCAGACTGTGATCGAAATGGTAAAAGGAGCGATGAAAGCGCTGAAAACCGACTGCGCTGTCGCAACTTCAGGAATTGCCGGTCCCGGAGGTGGAACACCGGAGAAGCCGGTAGGCACTGTCTGGATCGCTGCTGGTTATAAAAATGAAATTCGTACTTACAGGCAGGAAACGAACCGCGGAAGAGCCATGAATATTGAAAGAGCGGGCAATAATGCGCTATTAATTCTTCGTGATTTGCTCAAATAAGGAAAAATTGGTGTCTGGAAGTGAATTATTTTAAGAAATCCTTGTTTTATACGGATAAAAGTGCTTACTTTGCGTCCTGTTTGAAATAAGTATAGATATAAAACTATAAAAATAAGATAGAAATGTCGAAGATTTGTCAAAT